>JABLTK010017196.1_pt1 | contig 22796 bp, 26 predicted proteins | sample 7160131 | NCBI WGS metagenome assembly JABLTK01 (sample SAMN14651221, study PRJNA627086) | human gut metagenome | isolation source: feces | host: Homo sapiens
GAGATGGTCTGCCCCGAGTCGACTTGCTCCTCAGCCGAGTGCCACGCATGGGACACCTTGGTCAGCGGCGGGTATCGCAGCGCGTCGGAAGCGAGCCTGAACCTGTGGGTTTTGGGTCCGGTGGTCTTTTTCGGCGGACTCGTGCTGCTTCTGAAGAGGATGGGGTAGGGAATGCCAAAGAAACGGAAGGCCGCGCTTGACGCTGTGACCGCGGTGTTTTTCGCGGTGGCGGTTTGCCCCAGCTCACGGGCATCGCCGCGCACGAATGGCTGGGCATCGTCGCGCTTGTCGCGCTGCTCGCGCATCTGGCTGCGCGCTTCGATGCGCTTGCGGGCCTTTGCCGGGCGGCTGCTCGCCGCTCGTTTCTTGCTCTGGCTCGCCTCGGGCTCGACACGGCGCTGCTCCTGACGCTCGTCGTGTGCGCGGTGTCGGGCGTGCTCGTCAGCGCTACGGTGCTGCCGACGTTCGGGCTGTTCGCGCCGGGCTATTTCGTGTGGGACCCGCTGCATGCGGCCTCCGCGAAGGTATTGCTCGCGCTCGTGCTGGTACACGCGGTAAGTCATGCGGGAAAACTACGGGTTCCTGAAAGCGCGGCGATTTAAAGGCGGCACCGCGCGTGACGCCAAGCGAAACGAGGCTCGATAAGGGCGCCTCGTGTTGCGCTCGCGGCCATGCGCGTACAATTGTCCAAGCGGTGGGCGGGCCTTTGTTTTCTCGAAAAACGCCGATGCGTCTCGCCCGTTTTGTCGTGGCGCCGGTATCTTGGCGCTTTTCCTAGGTTCGAGAGGTTCTTATGGATGACGCGCTTGCCCTTCGTCCGACGCTTGCTGCGTGGCTCGCGGAATACGACGAAATCGAAAACGACTATATCCAACGCTTGCGCGCTTTGGGAATCGAATTCGCGAAGCCGCATACGTGCGATGCTCAGGTTGCCCGCCTCCGCGCCGAACTGGCGTCGGGCGGCGCGCGCGTGCGCAATGCCGGAGCGAGCATATGCTCAGGCGCGCTTTCGAGTGCGTGCGTTGCTTGTACGGGCGACTGCGGTTCGAAAACGTTCTTTCTTTCGCTCGCTTGCAACCGTTCGTGCTATTTCTGCTTTAACTCGAACCAGGCAGGAAGCGAGCGCCTTCGCCGCATGAACGAGCATTGGCGAGCCGAGGTCGATGCGTATTTCGATTCGATTGGCGGTCCTGAAAACGCGACGCACATCGGGCTCACCGGTGGCGAGCCGCTTCTTCATGCGCAGCAGGCGGTTGAATTCGTCGCGTACGTGCATCATCGTGCCCCTCAGGCTCATATTCGCCTTTATACGGCGGGCGATTTTCTTACGGAAGAAGTGCTCGAGCGTTTGCGCGATGCGGGCCTTTCGGAACTGCGTTTGAGCGTGAAGCTCGATGTCGCCGACACTCCCGAAGAATCGCGGGCGACGATAGACGATGCGGTGCGAAAAATGGCACTCGTGAAACGCTTTATTCCACAAGCGATGGTCGAGATGCCGGTCATTCCCGGCACGAAAGAGGCCATGGAGCTGCTGCTTTGCGAGCTTGATGCGGTGGGCACATGGGGCATCAATTTGCTGGAATTCGGATATCCGTTCAACGATTGGGGCGAGTTTTCACGGAGAGGTTTCAAGGCGAAAAATCCTCCGTACCCTGTTTTGTACAACTGGAACTATGCGGGCGGTTTGCCTATCGATGAAAGCGAAGTCTTGGCTCTTGAGCTCGTGCAATTCGCCATGCGCAAAGGGCTGGGCCTTGGGGTGCATTATTGCTCGCTCGAAAACAAGAATCGCGATCAGGTGATAACGCAGAATCGCGCTTTTCACCCGAACGAGACGTTGTATGCCCAAGACGAAGGCGATTTCTTCTTCAAGACGCTCAAAGCGTTCGATAGCGATATCGAAATCGCCCATCGTGCGCTTGCGTTGGCGGGCGAGGAAGGGCTTTGCGAGCGTGAGGGCGAATGCCTGCTCATGCATCCGAGCTGCTTCGAGCGGGTGCGCTCGTTGCCCGTGTGCGTGGCGCTTTCGTATAACGTGGTGGAACAGCGCGACGATGGAATCGTGCTGCGAGAAGTGAAATTGGAGCGTGTTATGAACGATTTGGCGCACGACAAGGCGCAATGGGCCGTTAAGGCATCGGCTTGGGAACTTGCGGCGTTGAGCTTGAAATACCCCATCGCGACTTTGGTTGACGCTGTTGCGAGCGGCGAATGGGCCGATGCGGCGCGAGAGATTACGGCAAGCTTGGGCGTCGATTTGCCGCCGTCCTTCGATGCCGAGTCGTCATTGGCGCGCGAATCCCTCGAGCAAGAGGGGGGATTGGAGCGCTTGAAGACGGAGGCGACGCGCCTTTTCATTGGAGCCCCGCATGCGGCGTGCAGTCCCTACGAAGGCGTGCGTCGTTCGCTGTGCACAGGCGCTCAGCCGCTGCTCTTTGTGAATCGGTATGCGATGGAAGTTGAGCGGTTCTGCAAATCGTGCGGCCTTTCTCGCCCGCAAGGAACCAATGAGCCGCTTGACCATGTGGCAACCGAATGCGAGCTTCTCGAGCACTTGGCGTTTTCTGTCGCGAGTGGTGCCGAAGTGACCGATGGCGCGTGGGAATTGCCGGGCGGATCGGCCATGGCCGCCTATGGGCAATTCGTCGATGAGCACGCTGGCGTATGGTTTAAGGAATTCGCCGATAGCTTGGCAACGACGGCAGAGCATCCGTTTTATCGCGCTGTAGCGATGTATCTTGCGGCGATTTCTTAAAACGTATTGAAGCGGGCTGAAGCCTCCTTTGTGCGTCGCGGTGAAAAACCTGAATGCAATTCGTTTCGAGAACCTCCATTTCTTTGCCGGCACCCATAGCAACATGCTATGGGTGCTGCTGTTTTTCGGCTCTTCTTTTGGCCTGCGCATGGGTGCGCTACAATACAAAAGTTTGAAAAACCCCAAGGCTCGGCGGCGTCATTGGCCGCGCGGGCGAGAAGGAGCATGCATGTCCAAGCCGTCATTCTTTATTACCACGCCCATTTATTACGTAAACGCGGCGCCTCATTTGGGAACCGCATATTCGACCATCTTGGCTGATGTTCAGGCGCGCTATCGTCGCGCGATGGGCTACGACGTCAAATTCCTTACCGGTATGGATGAGCATGGCGAAAAGGTTGCCGAGGCTGCCGAGCAACACGGCTTCGATTCGCCCCAGGCATGGTGCGACAGCCAGGCGCCTCTGTTCCAGGACCTGTGGAAGACGCTCGAGATTTCCAATGACGACTTCATTCGCACGACCGAGCCGCGCCAGCACCATGCGGTTCAGTATCTTTGGGAGCGCATGCAGGAATCGGGCTACCTGTACAAGGGCAGCTACGATGGCTGGTATTGCGTGCCCGACGAGACCTACTACACCGACAACCAGGTGAAGAAGGGCGACGAGGAGTATGGCTCGGTGGGCCAGCATCTGTGCCCCGATTGCCATCGTCCGCTCGAGCGCGTGCAGGAAGAGTCGTACTTCTTCAAGCTTTCTGCGTTCCAAGATAAGCTGCTTGCGCTCTACGACGAGCATCCTGAATTTGTGCAGCCCGATTTCCGCATGAACGAGGTGCGCAGCTTCGTCGAAGGCGGCCTGAACGATCTTTCCGTGAGCCGCACGAGCTTCGATTGGGGCGTTCCCGTGCCGTTCGATGACGGCCACGTGACCTACGTGTGGTTCGACGCGCTGCTGAATTACATGACGGCTGTGGGCTATGGCCTCGACGACGATGCTTCCAAGGCTGAGTTCGCTTTCCGTTGGCCCGCGCAGTACCACATTGTGGGCAAGGACATCATCCGCTTCCATTGCGTTATTTGGCCGGCCATGCTCATGGCCATTGGCGAGTCGCTGCCCGAACACGTGTTCGCGCACGGCTTCCTTACGGTGCGCAATTCCGAGACCGGCAAGGCCGAAAAGATGTCGAAGAGCCGCGGCAACGCCATTGCTCCGCAAGACGTCATCGACCTTTTGGGCGTTGAGGGCTATCGCTACTACTTCATGACCGACGTGGTTCCTGGCACCGACGGCGCCATTTCGTTTGAGCGCATGGAGCAGGTATACAACGCCGATTTGGCTAACAGCTGGGGCAACCTGATTTCCCGCTCTCTGAACATGAGCGCGAAGTACTTCGACGGTTGCGCTCCCGCGAAGCCTGCCAGCGCCGATGCGTTCGACAATCCGCTCGCGAAAATCGCTGACGGCCTGGTCGATCGTTATGCCGCCGCGATGGATGCGCTCGACTATGGTGCGGGCAAAGATGTTGCCATGGAACTTATTCATGCCGCGAACCACTACATCGAAGACTCCGAGCCGTGGGCGCTTGCCAAGGACGAGGCAAAGGCCGACCAGCTCGCGTTCGTGATTTACAACCTGCTCGAGGCTATTCGCATTTCCGCGCACCTGCTCGAGCCGTTCATGCCCACCACGAGCGCCGAGGCGCTGCGTCGCATTTCGTGTGAGGCCGAGGCTGGCAGCGACAACCTGGCTGAAGCTTGCGTATGGGGCGGCTTGACCGGCGGCGTGCCGGTCGAGAAGGGCGATGCCCTGTTCCCGCGCCTGCAGAAGAACGACTAATCGTTTCTGAGAATCGCAGAAAGCCCGGTACCGCATGGCGCGTGCCGGGCTTTTTTGAAAAAGAAGAAAGTTCGGTTATTAAGGCTCGTATCGTGGAATCAGAAATGCCAATGAACGCGGGAATCGATCCCGAAGGGGACGCCGGTTATTTGTTGTATGGCGATGCGCTGTTTCGCAAGCATCGCAAAAAGGGGTGGGCCTATGTGGGTTCGCCGGTGCCTGCGCTCGAGGCGCCCGTGGCCGATACGCATGCGCACCTTGCTATGCTGTCGCATCCGGCGCTCTCGCTTGCGCGTTGCGCTGTGGTTGGTGTCGATTTCGTATGCGCGATGTGCGACCCGGCCGAGGGCGATGAATGCGAACGCACATATCGCGACCTGGACATATGGCGTGCCGAGGCATTGCGCTTGCTGCCCGAGGTATTCGAGGCCACGCGTCGCAATGTGACGGCCGAGCGCGAGTCGCTCGAAGCGCAGGCTCATGCCGCTGGCAAGAAGCATGCGGGCCAAGCGGCCGAGGCGGCGGTGTTGCTGGAGTCGGTGGCTGTTGATGAGCGCGCATGCAATTTGTGCTGGGGCGCCGAGCCGGCTATACCGCACATGCGCATCGCGTGCGGAGTTCACCCGCATGTCGCAAGCCAGTGGGATGCCGATATGGAAGCGGCCTTGCTTGAGCGCTTGGCCAATCCACGTACCGCCGCCTTGGGCGAGGTTGGGCTCGACTACCATTATGATTTGTCTCCACGTGATGTTCAGCAGAACGTATTTCGTCGCCAGGTGCAGCTGGCCCATGTTACGGGCTTGCCGCTCGTGCTTCACGTGAGGGATGCGCACGAAGACGCATTCCGCATTCTTGAAGAAGAAGGCTGGCCTGAAGCTGGCACGTTGCTGCATTGCTGCAGCGTGGGCCCCGACGAGCTTGCGCGCTGGGTCGAGCGTGGGGCGCATGTGGCATTCGGCGGGGCGGTTACCTTCCAGCGAAGCGACGATTTGCGTGCGTCGTCTGTGATGGTTCCGGTCGAACGCCTGCTTACCGAAACCGATGCGCCCTATATGGCCCCTGTGCCGTTTCGCGGCATCGAGTGCGGGCCTGAATTCACGATTTTCACCGCAGAGCGCATCGCCGAAGTTCGGGGAGTCGCCCCAGGCGAGGCTCGCCGCGCATTGCTGCAGCAGATGCACGATGCGGGTGTGGCGTTTTTGAATCGTGAGCCCACGGAATGGCAGCGTGCGCATGCCGATATAGCGAGGGACGCACGATGAGCGCCGCGCAGGGTTCTTATGAGCTGGTACTCTGTGGTTCGCCGCGCAAAAACGGCGTGTCGTCGCGTTATGCTGCGCAGCTGACCGCTGAACTCGAAGCGAAGGGCGTCGTTATTGAGCATTGGAATGTGGCCGACCATGCTGTGAGCGGTTGTATCGGTTGCGAAGGGTGCCGCCGCGCGCTGCAATGTGTCGAATGCTCAGGGCATTTGGCACATTGCGTGATTCGTGACGACATGGATGGGCTGTATGCGTTGCTCGATGGCGCGGCGGCGGTTCATGTGGTGGCACCTGTGTATTTCTCGGGGCCAACGGCGCAGTTCAAGGCCGTTTTGGACCGACTTCAGCCATACTGGGAGAAACGGCGTGGGCCGAATAGGCAGCCAGGTGCTGACGATGCGCCAAAGCGCCCCGTTACGTTGTACGTGATCGGTTCGGGCGGCGATCCCTATGGGTTTGCCGCTCTGGAAAGTTGCGTGCGCTCGTCATTCGGGGCCGCAGGTTGGCGCGTTGGAGAAGTGGTCGACCGCATTGGCTGGGGCCAGCCAGAGGCGGAATCGCAGAAAGAAACGTTTGGTTCGTAGCCCATGGGCATGATTTATGGGGCGTGCCCGCCTTCGGGAGTTCAAGGTCCGTGGGAGCGCATGGCTCGGTGAGCCGTGAGGCGCAAACGTGCCAATTAAAAGCAATGGGGACAAAGAAAAGGAAATCCTATGGCAATCGCATCGCATTTGGCATCGGTTGGAGCGACGCGCGACGTGCTTTCGCGCCACGGTTTGGCCACGAAACATTCGCTCGGCCAGAACTTTCTGGTGAACGATGCCGTTATCGCGAACATTTGCAAGCTTTCCGAGGTGTGCGAAGAAGACAACGTGCTCGAGGTGGGCCCGGGCATTGGCACGCTGACCGTGGCGCTTTTGCCTCGCGCGAAGCACGTGCTCTCCATTGAGCGCGACCCCGATTTGCCTGCCGTACTTGACGAGACGTGCGACGATTTCGACAATTTCACGCTCATCGGCAAAGACGCCTTGCGTCTGAATGACGACGATTTGATTGCTGCATTTGGCAAGCAGGCAGTCGAAGCGGGCGAGGCTCCCAACAAGTTCATTTCGAATTTGCCCTATGCCGTCGCGGCGACGCTCGTGCTCGATTATTTCCAGCGAATCCCCAGCCTGCAGAGCGCCACGGTTATGGTGCAGAGCGAGGTTGCCGACCGCATGGAGGCCGTTGTGGGCACGAAAGATTACGCTGCGTATTCGGTGAAGCTGCAGCTTATCGCAAAGGCTACGGGTCGCTTCCAGGTTTCGCCGGGCAACTTTTTCCCGCCGCCGCGCGTGACGAGCTCGGTTATTCGTCTTGACCGCCGCAACGACCTGGGCCTGTCTGCCGAGGAAATCGCGAATGCGAGCATGGCGGCCGACGCGGCGTTTTTCACGCGTCGAAAGACTATCTCGAACTCGATGAAGGGCTATTTCTCGAGCCGTGGCGAGCAGGGCAAGGCCATCGCTGCGAAGCTTCCTGAAATTCTTGCCGAAGCGGGTATCGATGCGAAGCGACGCGGTGAAACGCTTGAGTTGTCGGAATTCGTGGAACTTGGCCGCGTGCTTGCGAAGGCGAAGGCCGAGGAATAAAACGATAGGTGTCACCGCATGGTGCAAAAGCAACGGCATCTCAACGATAAATAGGCATCTACCTGCAGATTCTATGAATTCTTCCATTCCGTGGTATTATGCTCCCTTGCGTGTAATAAGTGCGCTGAATGTCGGCGCCGTACTATATATGAAAAGGAATCCACCGAATGGAACTTGAAAAGCAGGCAAATCTTGTCGGCGATATTCGTGCTGAGCTTATGGATCGCATCAATACCCGCCTGAAGGTTCGCGCGAATATGGGTCGCTCGAAAATCGTCGAATGCGAAGGCACGCTCATGCAGGCGCACCCCGCTTTGTTCGTCGTCGAGGTCGACCGCAAGCGTGGCCGCAAGGCTCGCCAGTCGTACCAGTACGTCGACATTCTTACCGGCATGGTCGAATTGTTCGACGCCGAAACGAAAGAGCCCATCTTCGGCAAGTTCATGGACGATGAAACCGAAGAGAGCGCCGCGGCTTCGGCCCTTGAGATGCTTCTGAGCGACGACCTTGAGGACGATGGCGACGACGATCTGTAAGCGGTTTCGTCGTTGAGTCGCTCAAGCGAATACTTAATTTCCCCAAAGGATGAAATTAAGTGTTGACACTTGAGCGACAAACGTGCAAAATACTTGCTTGCGCACAAGCGCGTCTTACGTGGGGATGTAGCTCAGCTGGGAGAGCATCACGTTCGCAACGTGGGGGTCGTGGGTTCGAATCCCATCATCTCCACCACGTCGTTACCGCAGGTCAGGGGCCTTATGGCTTCTGGCCTGTTTTCATTTCTGAACCTCCTTTCTATCGCCGAATGTGCAAACCGTGTGCAAACGGCGCGCGGCTATGCCGTCTTGACCATCCGCAGGCGCGGCCTTTCTTCCTTTTCGTCGTTGTCCGCGAACAGCTCGCCGAGCATATCGGCGGCCTTGCGGTCGTTCTGCGGCATGGCGTGGGCGTACCAGTTGAGCGTCAGGCTCGCGTTGCTGTGACCCATGCGGGTTTGAACGGTCTTCACGTCCACGCCCTGTGCCAATAGCTGTGTTGCCTGGGTGTGGCGCAGCTCATGGAACTTCAAGCCTTCGAAGCCGTTCTCCTTGCGGAACCTGCGCCACCAGGTTTCGAAGTTGTGCAGGTCGAACCAGCCGCCGACGTTGGAGCAGAATATGGGCGTCTCGTCGGTCTGGTCGAGGCCGAGCATCGACAGATAGGCCGCCTGCTCTTCCTTCCATCGCGCCAAACGGCGCGCGGTCGTCACGTCAAGCGCTATGGTTCGCACTCCCGCGCGGGTTTTCGGGGCCTTTAGCTCGCCATCAGCGGTGAGGCTTTGCGATACGCGCAGCTCGCGCGTTCGCAAGTCCACGGCTCCCCAGGCGGTGCCGAACACCTCGCCGCGCCTCATGCCAGTAGCGAGCGCGAGCCGCACGGCCAAGACGCTTGAGATGTCTTTCACGCCTAGAATCTTGCCACGTCCTTCGGTTGCCTTCCATTCGCATTGGCGGGCCTCCTTCGCCCTCAGACGGCCATATGCCGCCGATTCCGCATCGTCTAGCGCCGAGAGCAGCGAACGGCCCTCAGAGACGCTTAGGGAGCGCCTGCCGGGGTCTTCCGCCTTCGGCGTCTCCACCCTGTCGCATGGGTTCCTAAGAATCAGGTCGTAATTGACGGCCTTCTTCATGATCTGCCGCATGGTGGCGTGAACTTCGCGCATAGTCCTGTTCGATATGGGCTTGCCGCGCCGCGCTTCCCTGTCGGCCCTTATGCGGGCGTACAGGTCTTCGAGCACGGGCGGGGTTATCTCGCCTATGGGTAGCTCGCCGACTATGGCGCACATCTCGCGCACGTTGCGGCGCTCCAAGTCCGAGCGCTGCTTGCATACCGCGCCCGATGCCTCCTTGGCCTGCTGCCACTGCCGGGCGAACTCGCCGAACGTGACTTTGGCCGCATCGACGCGCAGGCCGTTCTCGTGGTCGCGCACCATGCCGTCGCGTACCTTCTTCGCTTCGGCTTTCGTGCCATCAACGACCCGCGTAGCGCGGCGGTACTTGCCCGTCACGGGGTCTTTGCCGAAGCTCACCGAGACGCGCCACTTGTTGCGGCCGAGCTGCTGAATGCTGCCGTCTCCCTTTGCCATTTGCTCATTTCCTCCTTCCTGGTTCCGCGTCCCGCGTTTCCCTCTATCCATCACGCCCGCGTGGGGCGGGAGTGGCTACTTATGCAATCTGTCCTTTTTGCCGCTGCAATTATCGGCGCATGTCTTGCGCGCCTGGTTTGTTCGCTCTGTTTGCTGCCTGGAGTTTTTTACCCTTGCTCGCTTGAACGGCATACCGCATTTTGAACATATGCGCCAAGGGCCGGATTCCGGCATAATATCTTGGGCGATTTGGTTACATATCGCGTTTGTTAGCCCGAACGTTTCGTAAAGCTCGAATCCTTGCGGCTCTTGTCCGCCGAAACACTTACTTCGTTCGTCGATGCTCGACTCGTCGAGTACGCGACGCAGCAGTTCGACGCGACCATCAAATGACATATCGCCCCCCGGGTACAGAAGCTCAAAAGGGGTTCGAGAGCAACTAAACAATGCATGGGACATAAAGCGCAATGCATCATGGTCGAAATCCTCGCCGAGAATTGAAAGCAGCAACGCGCGTGCGCCTGACTGCAAATCGTTTAACGCTATCGCTGCCTCGTTCCAGCGTACATAAGGAGTTTTCAGGCCGCCAAGTGCCCATTCTCGGTTTATGACGTTTGTTGATTCAACGGCCTGTAGTGCGCTGTCTCTCGTCGCAAAGCGGAAGCAATCGCGACTAAAGCGTAATGGATGAACCGGCGCGCCCCATTTCGAGCAGAATGTTTCAACGCTCCTTTGCGCGTTCGAATCGTTGATATCGACATTGACGTTTAGCAGGTCCCAATGCCAAAACCCATTCGGCAGCCTGTCGAGCTTTTCGCCCGATAGCTTCATAAGTCCGTTGCCGATACGTTCGGTTTTTCTCCAGTGGCGCGGCATTACATTTGCGGCGTCGGCGGGCAAATAGCTTGCGGTGTTCATAGGGTGCCGTAAAGTGCTGTTATCTTCAAAAATAGTCATAAATAGGCCTTATAACGATATTGAATGCCTGTAAATGAAGTGTAACACTATGGGACATAACGGAGCAAGACCGAAGATAAGGAGGTTTTAGAAATGACAAGGTTATATACCGCGCAGGAGGTTGCGGGGATGCTCCATCTGTCCGTTGACCACACGCGCCGCGAGATGCGCGCGGGCCGTCTTCCCGCCGTGAAAATCGGCCGCAAGTGGTATTTGCCGGAGGCGCGCCTCAATGAGCTTATCGGGGTGAGCGGCCATGAAGCAGTCACCCGATAGCCTGCGCCGCCGCTATGCGGCGTGGCGCGCCGCCAATGCCGAGGCCTATAGTCGAATCGAGCGGGCGGCGGTCGCTGACATGAAGGCGGGGCGCAAGTTCTCCATCCGCCCGTATGTGGAGCGCATGCGGTGGCTCGACGCGGCGAACGGGGAGGGCGGCAACGTCGGCATAGCCAACGCGCTCGTTCCGTGCATCGCCCGCGAGCTGATGGAGAGCTACCCCGACATGGTGCCGCTGCTCGCCCATAGCCGCTCGAAGCTCGACAAGGTGGCCGGCGATGGCGAGTAGGCGCATGTTCGCGCTGTCGGTGGTCGAAAGCGACACGTTTCTAGATTTGTCGATTGAGGCGCGGGCGGCGTACTTCCATCTAGGCATGCATACCGATGACGAGGGGTTCGTGACGGGCGTTCGCGCCATATGCCGCGCGGCGTGCGTGCCGTTCGAGGCCGTGGCCGAATTGGTGGAAGGCGGGTTCGTGGTTCGGTTCGAGAGCGGCGTTCTCTACCTCACCGACCATGCGGCGAACAATAAAGGGCTGCTTAGGAAAGACAGAATAAGGCCGACTGAGTGCCAAGCGGAAAAGATGGCGCTTGACCAGGCGTCGGACATTTGTCGGGCAAATGACGGGCAAATGTTGGCAAATGGCGTGCTAACTAAACTTAACTTAACTAAACAGAACCGAACACAACCAAACCCAACCCAACCCAACCCAAGCGAACGACGGCGCGCCCAGCGCGCCTAACCACGCGCACGCGCGCGAGGAACCGACGTTCGAAGAGGTGAAGACATACGCCGAAGCGCTTCCCCAGCCCGTGCCGAAGCTCCATAACTTCATGAATCGGATGCAGATAAACGGCTGGCCTGGCGATTGGCGCGAGGCGTTGGAGCGATGGGAGGGTTAGGCAATGAGCAATGAGAGCGACAAGCTCAAGGCCCGCATACTAGCCGCAGAGCTGAACCCAGAGCACGAGCTATGCCCGGTCTGCGCGAACGGTTGGATAGTGCATGGAACGGCTGCGGGTGACCGCTTCGGGGTCTGCCCAGAGTGCTACGAAAGAGGCCTAAGGAATGCCGAGTATGCCGCGCAGAAGGCGCTCATAGCCAAGACCGAGCGGGAGACGATACGCAAGCGCACGCAGCGCTTGAGGGCCAAATTGGGCGTCACCGTTGACGGGCCGACCAAGCCGAAAGCGCCCATCTTCTAGGGCTTGGGCTGAATACTGTCAGCCCCTAAAGGAATTATTGCAGGCCCTAAAGAGGGCCGCATGGAAGAAAGGAAACGATCGTGGAAGCATACAAGAACATAGCCAAGGAAACCGGCAAGAAGGCCCTCGCCCTTTTCGCCGAGCGCGAGCAGGCGCAGGCGGCATACGAGGCGGCGAAACTGAATTACGAATCAGCCGCGAGCAGCTACGACAAGGCCCTTGTCAAGTACGACGCTAACCATCGCGTCGCGGTTTTGGCGAAGGCCGAGAAGGACAAGGCGCAAGCCGATTTCGACGTTGCGCGCGCCGAGCTGCACGACGCCGAGGCCGCGATGCCCGACAAGGCCGCGAAAATCGTTTCTGACGGGCGCGAGGCAGTCGAGAATGCCATGAATCAGACCGCCAACCCCGCCGACATCGATCGCGACGCCCTGGAACTGCTGAAGTCGGGCGTGCTCACCCTCAACGAGTACGCCGACATGATCGACGGCTATCGCGAGGGTGGCAACGAGGCCATGAAGCGCCTCGCTATGAAGTACGCCAAGGATGCCCGAGAGGATGCGGTGAAGCATGGCTCCACGAATTCGAACGATGCGTCATACTTCCGTCTCACGACGGCTATCGCGGAATGCTGCGGCGGCGAGGCCAAAGGGCAGTTCGACGCGCTGTTCGATGCCATTTCCCGCACAAGCCGAAACAGTATGCTCGTCCCCATGTTCGAAAACACCGTGGCCGCCGTCGTGGCTGCTCTGTAGGCACGTTCCGGGCAGCGATGGACTATGGGCGAGTTAGGCATAAGGGCCTCGTGTGAGCCTCGGGGCCCCTTCGAGGGACTTTCGTTCACTCAAGAGGACGAGGAGCGGTTGACCGCTGAACTCGAGGCATTCATGGAGGCGGCAGCGGTTCCGTTCGATGAAGAGACCGAGGCGCGACTCGATGCGGAGTTCGATGCGCTGAAGAGGGCGGGCCGCGAGTTTTCGGACGCCATAAAGTACGGAAGGAATGCCAAGGAATGAGAAAGTTCTCGGTCGATGAGGTGGCGAACGCCTACATGGAACTTTACGGCCAAGCCGCCGACAAGAGCGCCAAGGCCTTGCAGTACGCCGAGGCGGAAGTGTTCGCGCGAAAGTTCGGCTATATCCTGCTGCACCTCAAAGAACAGGAACGCAAGGGGTAGCAGAGAGGCGCGTTTCGCGATTCGGAACCTATACAGGATTCAAATCATACTTTTCACGATATGCAAATAAGCAGGTCAGGGGGGCGTTTCCCTGACCTGCTTTCTTTTGGCGCGTGCCTTGGTGCATCGAATGGCGCACCTGCGGGCTTAATTTCGAGGTGTCAAAACCGCCGATTTCGTGACCCGAACCGTACGGAGGTTAATGTTGCGAGTACAAAACCCCAGGTAAAACGTCAGTTTGTTTCGGTTTTCGCTTTTTCGACACCCGAAATGACACCTTTACAAGTCGAGTTTGCATAGAAAAGCCCGCCGAAACGGGCATTGGCATTACAGCATCATGCCTTCTTGCAGCGGTTCAAACCTCGGCTCGCCTGTTTCGAGCGATTCGACGAGCTTGTCGTACACGTCGTCAACATGGCCGTACCAAACCGGTTCATACCCAAAGTGCTTCTCGAATTCCGAGGCCTTTTCTTCGACCTCTTCCCACGTATGTAGCTCGATCATTAGTTTGTGCACCTCGTTCCATCGTCGCAGACAACGATGCCGCCGAGTTCCGGTTTGGTGGCGTCAACGAATAGGTCATGAAGCGTTTTTGCCTTGTCTTCCAGTCCCTCCAGGGCCACGCGCAAGAGCGTTGCACTTTCTTGCTCCAACACGTCACTAAAGCGATAGCCGATTTGATAGAGGGCGAAGTACTGTTCTTTGAGCATCGCCAGTTCTTCGTCGCTTATTTCGATTTTCCAGACCATAACGGTAACCTCTCCATCATGTGCAAACCGTGTGCAAATGGCACACGTTTGCAGGGTTTCATAGGGTGTCAAACAGTGCTGTCGTATGAGGGAAACGTGAACGCAAAACACCGTAAAATATCGTTATGACCTGCGGTAATGCAGCTTTCGCAACGTGGGGGTCGTGGGTCCGAATCCCATCATCTCCACCACGTAGTTTCAAAGGCCGTTCTTACGAACGGCCTTTTTATTTGCCGCTGCGCGGAAGCCCAACACTCCAGCTTAGCCTTCAATCGTCGCTCGCGTACAGGTAGTACGCGTCGCTCCTCTTTCAGGCCAATCTGAAGCGCTGGGCTTTCGCTCGCTGTCCTGGCCTGACCAACGATTCTTTTGTGGCAGAGATATGCCTTGAATCAGGCGATTGCCTGGCCTGTTTTGTTTTGCACGACAAAATGCCCTTTTATGCAGGGCTGGTGCAAATCGGGTGCAAATCTTTCCCCGATGCACCCCTCCCCGCGTGTTTCCCCGTGTTTTGGCGTCGTATGTGGCAATCGTGTGACAGCGCTTTTTACATCTGGAAAACGTTAGCACCTGCTGGGCAAAATCCTGCCTGCTTCGTCAATTGCATGTCCTCGACAGGCGTCGAGCAGTTCGTTGGCCCAGAAGGGGGCCTCGACGAGTGGTTCGTCATCGAGGGCGATAACCTGCAGCGTGTATTTGTGGTCGCGGTCGGGCGGGCAGGGGCCAACATATCCCACGCCTCGCTCGGGCTCGCTTTTCGCGGCGGAGTTATATCCCTGCACAAGGCGAGAGTGCTCGTTGCGGCTCAAATCGTCGGGAAATTCGATATCTCCCTCGAAGTCGCCATTTACGTAGGCGCACCAGTGGATCCATGGGAAGCCACATACGGGCACGCTGTCCCAGTCGATGAAAAAAACGGCGAGTGCGCGCGTGCCATAAGGAACGTCCTCGACGGTAAAGGGAAACGAGCGGCGGCAGCTCCAGTCGTAGCAGTCTTCGGGCGCCGCGTATTTTCCGTAAGCATCGGGCAAATATCCTCGGTCGAGTTCCATTTGGATTCTCATGGCGACTCCTTCCGCTCGACAACGCGCTGTGCGCGCTGCGTATCGCTCGGTCTATGGCTCAATCATACCTTGCATGGCGCTTGCGTGCCGACAAATCTTTGCGAACCTTTGGGCTTTCGGCTTTTCGCGGGCTTGCCTGCGCGATTCGCGGTCTGCTTGCGCAGCTTCCCTTTGCGTCACGGTATGATAATTCGAATTCGAAGGAAAGGTGGCGCGTATGCGCATTCTGAATATCTCGGCGCAAAAGCTCGATTCGACGGGAAGCGGCGTGTATTTGGCGGAAATGGTGCGTTGCGAGCTTTCGGCCGGCCATGCAGCCGCCGTGGTCGCCGGCGTCGATGCGTCCGATGAACCAACGCTGCCTGAGGGCGCCGAGCCGTATTTCGTGCGCTTCAACACCGAGACGCTGCCGTTCAATGTGTGCGGCATGTCCGATGTGATGCCGTATGCTGCCACGCGCTATCGCGACCTTACACCTTCCATGGCTGAACAATTTTGCTCTGCATTTACCCAACGCATCGGGCATGCGGCCGCGGAATTTGTGCCTGATGGGGTCATATGCCATCACCTGTATCTCGCGTGCGCCGCTGCTCGCGAAACATTGCCAAGCATTCCTATGGCTGCGGTGTGTCATTCGACCGATTTGCGTCAAATGCGCAACCATAGCCTTGAGCGCGAACGCATCGTGAATGCCGTCCGCGCGCTCGATGTGATTTTCGCCTTGCATGAGGAGCAAAAGCGCGAAATCGTGGAAATCTTTGATGTCGAACCCGCAAAAGTGCTCGTCATTGGAACGGGATATAACGCGCAGGAGTTTTCTCCCGCCGACAAGCGCGTGGCTAACGATGGCGTTTCTCGTCTGCTGTATGTCGGCAAAATCGGGTACAAGAAAGGCGTCGAAAGCCTTATCGCGGCGCTGGATTTGCTGGCGAAGCGTTCGGGCGCCCAGCGCATAGAAGCGTGTTTGGTGGGCGGGCATAGCGATGCTGCAGAATATGATCGAATCGCGCAGCGAGCTGCCGCATGTGCGATACCTGTCACATTCGCGGGCAAAATTAGCCAGGATGATTTGGTGCAAGCGTATCGAACGTCCGACGTGTTTGTGCTGCCATCGTTTTTCGAAGGCCTTCCCCTTGTGACTATCGAGGCTCTGGCGTGCGGTTGCCGTGCGGTCGTTACCGATTTGTCGGGCGTTCGTCCTTGGCTTGAGGCCCATATTCCGGGCGCGCCTATCGACTACGTGGAATTGCCCGGGATGCGTGGCGTCGATGAGCCGGTGAAGGAAGATCTACCTGCGTTTGAATCCCGCCTTGCCGATGCCCTTGAGCGAGCCGTGCGCGAAGGCCGGCCGGCTGAGCAGTTTGACGTCTCGGCTCTTTCTTGGGAGTCGCTTGTGTCGCGCGTGACGTGTGCCTTCGAGGCGCTGTAACGATTTTCGGGGCGAAATCGATCGGACCGACCCCTCAGCCAATGTCAACCACGCAGTCGTACTGCAGATATTCCTGTGGGGTTTCTGGGCCATCGCGTATGCGGTGGCCTTTTTCGTATCGGCCATGCATTCCTGCACAAAAACCTCCGCTTGCAGGGTTATAGCTTCCGTTTGCATCCCGCGCGCGCTACACTGACGCTATACACAGCAACGCCTCGTTCGACGACGAATTCTGCCTCGTCGTCATTCTGCACGCGAAGCGTATGCCCTATATGCCTCGAAGGCGAGGCAACGCTCGCGCATCTGCAGCGCGTCCGCCATTCTGCACCGTCGCTCGACGTTTCTTTTTTGCACCCTTATTCCTTATGGGTTGGTGATTCGTCGCGTGATAGTTATTGGAAACCACGCTCGAAGGCCAGTTCCATGCGCTGTCCGAGCGCTATATGAAGAACAACTGCGCCTGTTTCACGCCCAACGAGGGCCGCACCAACGACATCGTGCGCCTGGCACGCGAGTACCACGTCGACGGCGTGATCGATGCGAACCTGAAGTTCTGCACACTGTACGACACCGAGAAATCGGCGGTGGCGATGGCGCTCGAAGCCCATGGCCATTCCGTACATGAAGCTCGAGGCCGATTATTCGCAAAGCGATGCGGGGCAGCTTGAAACGCGCATTGCCGCGTTCATCGAAATGCTGTAAATCTCAATCGAGGAAACGAAGGGGGCGCCCGTGATTTATTTGGACAATGCGGCCGCGACGATGATGAAGCCTGAATGCGTGGTGCGCGCCGTGGCTGATGCCATGACGTCGTTCGGAGGCGTGGGCCGCGGCGTGCATTCGGCGTCAATCGCGGCGGGTATGGCGGTATACCGCGCCCGCGCGGCGGTGGCGAATTTGCTCGGTGCGCCGGGCGCTTCGAGCGTGGCGTTCACGAACAATGCCACCATGGCGCTCAATATCGCCATCGATGGCTTGCTCGCTCCGGGCCAGAGGGCGCTCACTACGGCCGCATCGCACAATTCGGTGCTGCGTCCGTTGTTCCGCCTGCGCGATACGGCTGGCTGCTCGGTTGACATTGCGCCCATTGACGCCGATGGCTCGCTTGATTTCGAGACGTATGCCGAACTGCTCAAGCGCAAGCCTGCGCTGGTCGCGGTTACGCATGCGTCGAACCTCACGGGCGATGTGTACGATGTGGCGCGCATGTGCGCCATGGCCCATGAGGCGGGCGCGAAATTCGTGCTCGATGCCGCACAAACAGCTGGATCGTATCCGCTGAACATGGCTGAAATCGGCGCCGACGTGGTGTGCTTTACGGGCCATAAAAGCCTGTTGGGCCCGCAAGGGACTGGTGGCTTGTGCGTGGCCTGCGGAACCGAAATCGCCCCGCTTCTCGAGGGAGGCTCGGGCACGCACAGCTATGACGAACGCCACCCGCTTTTCATGCCCGAGCGCCTCGAAGCGGGCACGCTGAACGCGCATGGCGTGGCGGGCTTGGCCGCGGGTATTGGCTACATCGAGGAAACGCTTGGCGGGCCCTCCGGCGTGCACGAGCATGCGGGCGCGCTTGCGCAGCATTTCGCCGACGCCGTGTCGGGCGTTTCCGGCGTGAAGGTGTATGGCCGAAGCGATGCGTGCGATCGCGGCTCCATCGTGGCATTGAATATCGCCGATGTCGATTCGGCCGAGGTGGCCGACCGGCTGGCGAGCGATTACGACATCTGCGTGCGTGCGGGCGCCCATTGCGCCCCGCTTATGCATAAAGCGCTTGGAACTCAGAGCCAAGGCGCGGTTCGCTTCAGCTTCGCGGCAGCGAATACCGTAGCCGACGCCGATGCGGCAGCCAAGGCCGTGCGCGAAATCGCCCACGCCGTTGGCCAGGGGTGTTAGCGGTGCTTCAGGCAAAAGACGCATGCTACGTGCTCGTTCGCACGAGCACCGAAGGCTTTGATTTGTATCAGCGCCTCGTTGATGCTGGCGTTCCGGCGCGCGTGGCGCCTGCCCCGCACGGCATGCAGGCGTGTTGCGGCACTTCGGTGCTTCTTGACCCCGAAGTGGTCGATGCGGCGCGGCCGGTAATCGAGGCCGCGCCGTACCCCATTGAGCGCATCGTGCGCGTCGCGGGCGCTATCAACCCTGCGCGCGACACGTATTGCTAGCGTTTGGCGGCCTTGCGACCTGCGATGTTAGGTGCAAGGCCGCCCATTGTGCGCGAGTTTGGCCTTGCGCATTCCAAGTTCGCGCGAATGCGCAAGCTCAAACTCGCGAATGGAAAACTGAGGTATATGCTGGCATAAGCCAGAACAACGAAGGAGGCATCCCATGGAAACTGTCAATGCATTCGGTCTTGCGTGCCCCAAGCCGCTCATGATGGCGAAGGCGAAGATCGACGAAGGCGCGCGCGAGCTTTCCGTGCACGTTGACAACGAAATCGCAGTGAAGAACGTTTCGCGCTTGGCTGAAAAATATGGCCTCAATGTTGCCGTCGAGACCATCGAGGGCGGCTGGAGCGTGAACTTCTCGGAAGGCGACAGGAGCGTTGCGGCCGCAGCCGCTTCTACCGTTGCGCCTGCCTGCACGCCAGCAGGCTGCGGATATGCCGTGTTCATTGGCAAAGACCACGTGGGCGAAGGCGACCCCCAGCTTGGCTATAACCTCATGAAAATGGCCATTTACACGCTTTCGGAAAGCGAAGACGTGCCGGCGAGCGTGCTGTTCATGAACAGTGGCGTGAAGCTCGTGGCTGGCGATGAGCAGCAAATCATCGATTCGGTGAACAAGCTTATCGAGAAGGGCACCGAAGTGCTCGTATGCGGTACATGCCTCGACTTCTATGGCTTGAAAGAGCAGCTCAAGGTTGGCGAGGTGTCGAATATGTATGACATCCTGGGCCGTATGCAAGAAGCCGCCAAGACCATTACGCTGTAAGGGCGCGCCGTGTCACATACCTACGTTATGGCGTTTGAGTCGACGCATGCGGCTATGGCATCGGAGGCCGCCCTTGGAGCCGCGCATGCGCACGCGGCCATGATTCCGACCCCGCGCGCGATATCGGCGGGTTGCGGCATGTCGATGCGCTTCGATGCGGAAGACGATGCCGCAGCGGGCATGCTCGCACGGGTGTGCGTCGATGCCCGAGGCCTCTCGGCGCTGTATCGCGAGATGTCGAAAACGGAATTCGAGCTTCTCGAGAAGCTATAAAATCCGCAAAGCAAAGCGAGGAAGGGACATTCCCTTCCTCGCTTTTTTGTATATAGCGGTCGTTTCTTCGGCCAGCCAACAAAAAGCGCCGTTCGCAAGAACGGCGCAGTAGAGCTGGCGGAGATGCGTGTGAATCGAACACACCCGAGACGTTCTGCGCGCCCCGCAACGGCTTTGAAGGCCGCGAGGTCCACCAGGAACCTATTCATCTCCATATGTCGGTTGCTTCAACGGTCAAACCAAGCAAACATTCTACGCAATTTTCGCGGGGGGCCGACGAGAAGAGTTATGCGGTCGCGAAAAGCACGTAAGAGGGGGCCAGGAATCGATGCCGCTAAAGCGTTCGTAGGTCGCCATCGCGCTTCGTGATGCCCCTATCGTCGAGGGCTTCGAGCACGGGAATGGCGTACTTGCGCGAAACGCCCATGGCGTCTTTCAAATTGGTGGCCAGCGAGGGCCCCTTCGCTTCGATATGGGCTCGCACGGTTTCGACAAGCTTGTTGAATACGGCGGCGTCGTAGTAGAGGTCGCGGTCGATTTTCACGGCGCGCCCCTGTTCTTCGAGGTCGCCGAGCGCGGCATAGGCTTCGCTCTTCGTGCAGTTGAGCGACGAGGTCACGCCATCGGCGAAGGGGGGCGTAAGCGTGCCTTCGAGAAGCGCGAATGCAGCATCGGCTCGCTCTTGAGCGCGCGCATGCGCGGCGGCCCCCGCGGCGGCATGGCTCAAAACGCCGTCCATGGATACGACGTCGCCTTTTTCAAGGGCGACAGCAAGAACGGCGTCGAAGCGGGTGCCGTTGAGCGAAGGTAACGCCGCGTGGTTGAGCGCGGCTTTCGGCATGCCCAGCTCATTGGGCGATGTCGCGTGGAATTTCAGCAGCGTGCTCGCGATTTTCGAGGCGGCGCGCTGCAGAGTTTGTTTTGTAGCGAACAGGAGGTCGGCGTCGCTTCCCGCGGCGACGATATTTTTGCCGACAATGGTTTTCGCGATACGTGCGGCTTCGGCTTCGCTCACGTCGAGGGCGCCTGCAATGTCGGCCACGGTGCGAATGGCATTGGGCTCTTCGATATATGCTTTGGCAGCAGCGGTCACATCGTCGCAAGCGAGGGAGGAAAGCACCGCCTTGTCGCTTTCGGAAAGAATGGAACGCCTGCGCGGATGGCCGGCGAGCACGCGTCCGCCGCCGATGACGCGCACAGGCGTTGCGGCGCGAATGACGAATCGGTCGCCGCGAAGCACGCACAAAGGCTCGTCGAGGCGTATCTGCGCTGTGGCCTGCTCGTTTTGCTTGAGCTTGGCGTGGCCATCCATGAACAGCACGCGCCCGAACACCTCTTTGGTGCCGTGGGCGACGCGCACCGTGGAGCCCGATTCGAGCGCGCTGCTTGCGTTCTCGCAGTCGAAATATGTGAGTTCGCAATCGAAGCGGTCGCTGGCGTCAGGGGCATCGGGCGCCGTGATGAAATCGCCGGGGCGCACGTCGTCGCGGCTCATATCGGCGAGATTCATGGCTACGCGATGGCCTGAAAACGCGGCATCGACGCCTTCACCATGAATTTGCACCGAGCGCACGCGCGTTTTTTTGCCGCTTGGCAGCACGCGCACGGTGTCTCCGGGTGCGATGGTGCCGCTCCACAGGCTGCCCGTAACAACGGTGCCCGCGCCCTTCACGGTAAACGAGCGGTCGATGGGCATGCGCAAAAAGCCCTCGTGGTGGGCGTGCTGCTGCTTCGATACGATATTCGCGAGCGCAGCCTTCAGCTCGTCAAGGCCGCGGCCTTCGCGCGCGGCAACGGGAATGATTTCCGCTTCGGCATAGGGGCCGCAGGCGAGCGCTGCATGAATTTCCCCGCTCATGAATTCGACCCATTCCTCGTCGACCATGTCGCATTTGGTGAGCGCTACGACGATTTGCGGCACCGAGAGCAGGCGCAGCACGGCGAGGTGCTCGCGCGTTTGGGGCATGATGCCATCGTCAGCCGCCACGACTAAAATGGCGGCATCGATACCCGTGGCTCCGGCGATCATCTGGCGCACGAATTTCTCGTGGCCGGGCACGTCGACGATGCCGACGGAAGTGTCGCCTGGCAAGTCGAGTCGAGCAAATCCCAGCTCAATGGTGATGCCGCGACGCTTTTCTTCGACCAAGCGGTCGGGGTCGGTGCCGGTGAGCGCTTGCACAAGCGTCGATTTGCCGTGGTCGATGTGGCCCGCGGTGCCAATGACGATAGAGGGTTCGTTGTATTCGTGAGGCATGGGGTGTGGACTCCTTCTGTCTCCTCGCCGAGACGAACGAGGGGCATTTCATGCTCAAACAGTCCTGAGTTCGCACGGAAGCCACAAAGGTGGCTTCCGGCTCGTGCGGAACTGCGCCGCAACGCCCCTCGCTTGTCTCGGCGAGGGGCGTTGGAAGAGTGGCCTAATCCAGTGTTTTGAAATATTCCGCAAGCGCGTCGGCGATGATTTGTTCGTCGCCAGGCAGCAGGCATCGCACGTCGAACAGGGTGCCTTCGTGTTTGGTGCGTGCCAGTACCGGTGCGCCCGCGCGGTTGCCCATGGCGCGTTCGCAGTCGTTCGCGTTGCCGCGCAGGTAATCGATGCGCACGGCGGCGCCGGGAATATCGAGGGTGGGAAGCGACCCGCCGCCGGCCTTCTCGAATTCCTCCACGACCGAGACGCTTGCGCAATCGCTCGGAAGGCGCTCTTCGATAACGGCGGCCAGAGCGTCGGCGGCTTCGCGCATTTCTCCCAGCGTCGCATTGAGCATGCGCAGCGTGGGAATGCGTTCGTAGGCGGTGCCGTCGAGATAGAGGCGCAGCGTGGCCTCGAGCGCAGCGAGCGTCATCTTGTCCAGGCGCATGGCGCGTGCGAGCGGATTTTTCTTCAGACGGTCGATATAGGCTTTCTTGCCCACGATGATACCCGCCTGTGGGCCGCCGAGCAGCTTGTCGCCCGAGAATGACACCAAATCGCAGCCGCCCGAAAGCGACTGGCCTACGGTAGGCTCAGCGTCGGGCGCGTTCAAGATGGGCGGCAAAAGGGACCCAGAGCCCAAATCTTCATATACCATCACACGGTCGCGCGCGTCGGCGGCAGCGCGGCGCGCGTTCTCGGCGCGGGCGA
>JABLTK010030398.1_pt1 | contig 22732 bp, 36 predicted proteins | sample 7160131 | NCBI WGS metagenome assembly JABLTK01 (sample SAMN14651221, study PRJNA627086) | human gut metagenome | isolation source: feces | host: Homo sapiens
AAAAAGAAACTCTCCCAGACGGGCTTGAACCGTCGACCTTGCGGTTAACAGCCGCACGCTCTAACCAACTGAGCTATGGAAGACCTATTAGAGTATTCTTCTTCATCTATAAATAACTGTTAACAAACAATATCAAGTAGAAAGCTAATATGTAGTTGATGGCCTTTTATTTATATCTTCTCTTCGCAATCTCTGCATACACAGGACCCTATTTTTGTTCCAGGAGTACTTTACAGGATGGACATGTACACAATCCACTATTCTAGGCATATAACCATGATTACAGTCAATAACTTCAGTTGCATTGAGACATGAAAGAATATTGGGAACAGCTAACTCAAGGAAATTGCGATTCTTAAAAAAGACATCTTCAAGCCTCAGGAAAAAAGGCATGTCTCTTTCACAAATATAGAAGAAATCTGACCATCCCTTATAGGTTTGATTATGATAGAAAGGACAACGATTGATAACTTCCTCATCGGACTCAAGTTGCTTTATCGTGTCGAATAAGGCATCTGGAAATCGTACATCATTCGAATTCTTCATCATATTCCACATCCACTTTTGAGAAGGTTCCCATTTGTTTATAGGTTCACTCATACTTGTACTATGATCGTAATTGTTCAGAAAAATAGGATCAACACAACTGTCATCGTTCATTACAAAATAGCCAATATAATGAAATCCCTGCTTCGGGGACAGCAACGAATAAGCTACTGTAAGAGAATGATATGAATAATATCCTTTCTCAGGTAACTGGTTGCTCACAATATTGTTCTTGTCGTCTGAAGAAGGTCCAATCATAATGACATCAAAATCATACTTGTAATGCTTTGCAAATTCAGGGAAGTATTCATTTTCAATGAATGGTACCCCCGAATACAATACAAAATGAAAGTTGACCACAAATAAGATGATTTTCTTCTTCTTGTATTCTGAGAAATTGATTTGACTATTCGTAACTAGAGTATGATTGCGAAATCTCAATAGTTTCTCATACACAGACTTTTCGTGTTTATCAACTATCGTGTCTTTCACAAGTTGTAGTGAAGAATCAAAAATACCGAATGACTCAGAGACAGAAGGTAACAGGGCCCGCCTTGTACTGATAAAACAATAAACGAATGCAAGAAGAAGATACAGTAAACGTTGTATTATCATTGTGCAAGAATGATAAGGAGGCATTGCGGACCCAAAAAAGGAGTCGCCCATTATTGGGCTATTCAAGATTGATGCAGAAGCGTGGTATTGTCGTTATAAGTATCTTTTGTCATCGAAATCGTTGATTCTGTAGATCTTCCGTATTTCTTTGGCGACAATGATCTCTACGATTTGTTTAGTAAATGTGGAAAAATAGATAATTATATGGTTACAATGAGTTGATGGAGTAATAGGAAGGTATTAAAGACTGGTCCGATCAATACACTTCATGATGGAGGAATTGTCATTTTTCAGAATGAAATGTCTGTCGAATTTGCACTGAATATGAACGAATCAGTTGTATTACATAGTCGTGATGAGGAATAGGTCGTTGGTGGGCAGTGTATCCATGTGTTTCCTATCACGGATGATCTTAAGGAGACATTGTACAAGTTGAATATCCCTTTTTTTCGTGATCCCAATGTCCCTGTCGAATCAATATCCAAATCTACACCAGTTTCCATTCCACCAGTTGTTCAAGATACAACAGAGACTCACTCTGGTAAAGAGGAAAAAGTAGTCTCATTGACCAAATTACGTATGAGTGGTTTGTACTGTATTTCAGATTGAGAGATAGGTTTAAAGATAGGAGTAACAGAGAAAGAGATTCGAGATGGATGTGCCATGGTGAAGGGACTTGCAAGTGTGGTTATTATGAATCCTCGGAAACCAAAAGATGGTATCATTGCGATGTTGGAATTCGGAACTCCTGAGTTGAGGGACATCGCCTTACAGAAATTGAGGAAGTGTGTTATTAACGACACTGTTGTTACTGTAAAACCATGGAAAGAGAGACCATCTCGAAAACAACGAAATACAATGAAAGAGTCAAATTCCTCCGATTCTGGGAAGAGTGTTGAAAAGGGAAAAACTGCTTCAGACCGTAGAAGAAATTCTTTCGATCGTGGAAGAGGATCACTAGAACGCAGACGGTCCTTTGAACATGGAAGAAATAGTCCTGATTACAGAAACAGTTCACCCGAACGAGGAAGGTTTTCTCCTCGGAATCGATCGTATTCACCTGCAAGGAGTCGTAGTCGAAGTGGGAGTTATGAAAGACGGTAGTGTATGTTTAGAATTCGTTTTGAATGTTTGTTTTGTGATGTTCTCCCAAATTGTCAAATCTGTATTCCGGTCGACACTACGTAAAGCATCTGTTTTCGATAAACAACCCATTCTGAAAGTAAGTCCACTTCAATGCTTGTTCTTTTGTAGTGTCTTGTATCTGTTGATTCATTCCGACTGTATTATGAGAAATCTGAAGATAAGTCTCACAAGGAACAAGACTTTTGTGAGGAACTCATTTCACGCTTTTTGGAGTAATGTTTTCACAAGCTTATGAGTCATAGTAATAAGACATACTATTCATTCAACAAATCAATGAAAGGATTTCTACAAGAGGTGATGCATGAACCCGTTTATGAAGAAGATATCGAATTGTGATTTTATGGATTGAATATAATCGTTAGTCGTTTAGGAACATTGATTCGTATGACTGATTATCTTGAATACCAAATCCAGTACTGTAAAAGTAAGAAATACCTAGATACTGATTCAGTTATTCCTGCACCTCGTGAATGTAACGAATTTTTCATCAACATAATCTGTAGTACGACTTCTCTACGATAATGTTGAGCCGTCGCTACTAAAAGACAGTATCAAAAATTACTCGGGAGTACTTCTTCTTCAGAATCCTTCTCAACTTCTTCAATTTGAGCAATTAGGTGCAGATCATGATACACTCTTCAGATCAATGTTATCATCGATCGTATTTATCCTTCAATCTTTGATATACAGATGTATCCTTTAGAACGAATCAATCAGACATATCAAACCATTTTCATTAGCGAGTTTCATTCAATTGATTGGATCTCATTTTGTAGTGTTCAACCACCAGCAAGAGAATCATTATCAATCAAAGAATCAATTCTTAAGATTGCAATGGAGTTAAAGGCAAGTCAAATACCATTATCATCTTCAAAAGTTGCAGAAAACCATCGTCAGCACTTCAGTGTTCTCGATCCTTCCCTTCAGAAGGAAGTGGATGCTAATCAGCTTCCTACCAAATCATCGAGTATGGATGAATTATTACACCGAAAGGAAGAGGAAGAGCAGAGCAGAGCTATTAGTGATACATATTGTCTTCATCATACTATCATTGGGAAACAATTCAATAATCCTGTTGTCTTGTTTGACCATCAGGTCCTTCCTCATCCTACTGATATCCAAGCTGTTTCTGTTAACTCTCAAGTATCATCAACTCTTGCTTATGAACGAGTATTGGCAGCTTTCTCAGAGGGCGAAAAGACTCAAAGTATCCCTGTATGCTTGGCGTGTTGTTCTCGTATACTAACATATCCTCAATCAGAAATGAATTAGAATCTTAACAGTAGTGATAAGGAGATTCAACGAGGGATCGACAATCATGAGTTGATTCCTATCAATGTGAAATCGATCAAGGAATTACTGTTTGATGGTAGATATGGGATTGTGATTAGACTGTAGGAGGACTGAATCGTCGAACAATTTATCCAAATCTTATCAAACGATTAGGAGGAGAATTCACTTTATGTGCCGATGTCATATACAAACTGCTTTTAGGAATTTCATTTGTTTATTCACAAACACTTCATAAATCCTTACTGTCCATGCTGTGGCGACGAATAATCGAATTACCCCATAAAAGAATCGCAAATGCTATAAATGAAATACACAAGTCTTTTGGAATAGTCTTCCATCCATAGGTTTGAATAAGGAGATTCACTGGAACACCAGAAAAAACACTTCCAAAAGGAGACATTAGGCCATTCATGGAGATAATGAAATTAGTATACTTGGTATCAACACTCTCAATAGCGATGAGTTCACTAAATGAGAAGGGGATGTAGAGAAAGAATCCTAATAGAAGAGATAATGACAAAAAAGATGTTGAAGTTGAACTGGAAGGAAGTGTTATTATGATGATACCAGCGAGAATAGAAGAGAATTCGCAGATCACAGAACGTGACAAATGATAAGTATCAGAAACCCAACCACACCACAGAGTACCCAAAATACCACCGATTTCTACAAAGCTAATAGCAGATGAACTCTGTCTAGAATGATTACAATAATTAGAATAAGATACGGGATAATCTCCTTATTCTGGAGAACTTGTGGAAACAACAATAAACCCCAATCAGTGACAACTCGTTGATTTAGAGTGCTCTACAATCAAAGGACCCAAAACTACTTCTACAATAAAAACAGATAGAAGAAGGAGAGTGATGGAGAGAATCTCGGTACATCGAATCTTCTCTGTTGTTGCTGAGGAAGTCTGCTTACTGATCGGCTTATATTCAATCTATAATCAATATTGATCAACAAGAGGACATCTTCTGAAGTCTCCGTAGGATAGATGAAGAAGGTGATGAAAGCACACACCAAGACAATCATACCACAAATACAATAAATTTGGTTTGGATTCCCATTCACATACACAGAAATAGTATTACAGATAATAGTACCCAAGGAACTGCAACAACAGATGATAGACCAGAACAACCCCCTTACTACGAGTGAGCCAACGATGTTATACGTACCACTTTCAGGAAACCATCGCTTGAAAACAATACAAATAATAGGCCATAACGTTCCCATAAACATGTAATTCACTACCCAAGAGACGAAGAAGAGGTAATAATGTGCTGAACAGAACATACCACAAAGAAGTGTCAGAATACCTACTATACCAAAGAGGATTGAGTACCATAGAAATAAATGATTCTTCGCAATATGACTTGTTACAAACTTACTCAATCCATAGATAATAAAGGCTACCGTATTCATCGATGCATAATTGGATTGGTCAAGAAACCCCTCGTCGATCAGTTTCGGTGCTGCTTCGCCAAGAGTCCGTCGAACCATATTCCAGGAAGTACATGACAAAAATAAGGGGAAAAGAATCTTTTGAACATAGAATGATGTTGAATGGAGTTGGATCCCCATTGTTTCGTGAGAAAATGAGAGTTGTTCGAATTCTGGAATTCCAATATTCTGAGGTTACAATGAGATCGGTTAGTGGTCAAAGTAATACATGAATAGTCGATATCGTGGCTGTTTACTTGCTGGAGCTTGTGGAGATGCTTTAGGATATCCAATCGAGTTTTGTAGCCGTAATGCCATTATTCAACAATTTGGAAAGGGTGGTGTGACGGAAATGATCCTCCATGAAGGAAAGGCATTAATTTCCGATGATACACAGATGTCAATTTACACAGCCCAGGGACTTATCCATGCCAAACGTGGAAACTGTAATTATGAACAGACAGTAATGGAAATATACAAGTCATATCTTCGATGGTCAGTCCATCAACAGGGAATGTGTTTGCCATCTGGAAATAGTGTGTATACTGAAGAGATCCATAAGGATGATTTACTAAGTGAAGGGAAAAACCAGGAATTAGCTGCTAATCGTGCTCCTGGTCGTACCTGCCTAAATTCATTATATTCAGGATCTTTCGGAACTCGAAATAATAAAATAAATGATAGCAAGGGTTGTGGTGGTGTCATGCGAGTTGCTCCAATAGCTATTGCTTATGTAAATGACTCAAATACAGGATATCAACTGGCATGTGATAGTTCCCTTCTGACCCATTGTCATATTCTTGGATACACTACTTCTGGTGCACTCATTCTAATCCTCATTCGACTGTTTCACGGGAAAACGATCTACGATGCTGTTGTTGATACAATCCAAGAGTTAAAAGGAAAGTCTGAGTGTTCATCTCTAGTTCCTGTTCTGGAGAAGGCAGTTGAAACAGCCATGAAACGAGTTGAATCACCTCAGGCTTTTAAGATTCTTGGTGAGGGATGGGTTGCTGAAGAAACTTTAGCAATTGCCATTTGGGCTGCCTTAATGTATCCAAATGACTTGAAGCAGGCTATTATCGCTTCTGTCAACCATTCCGGTGACAGCGATTCAACAGGTGCTGTTTGTGGTTATATCATGGGTGCAGCTCTGGGTGAAGAAGCTATTCCTTCTTCATGGCTTCGGAACCTGGAACTCAAGGACTTAATCTGTTCTCAAGTTGAAGAAATGTGTACTCTCTTTGGTTGTTCATCTTTTTGTTTTATTCCCGTGATTCTAGTATCATTGTTCTATCACTTCATTGATTATGTTTTCAAAGTTCTTACAAGCGGCAAAGGAATCAGCTAGTCAAGTTGTAGAGGCTACATCAAGTGCTCTTAAGGAAGTAAGAGATTCTTTAAATGCTAAGTGAATAGACCGCCCAGTCGCTTCAAACAGTTACGGAAAATAGTATGAGTATTATGTCTTATGATCATCATAGTTACCGAAAAGACAAATGCCTATTTTCGAGATACAATCGTCAAAGTTCCCGAAGATTGTACATTCATTACTTCCAACATTATAGGTTGGGTTTGGATTGTTGGATCATAGGTAGCAATGGGATTCCCTGGAAACCCTAAGTCCCGTAAAATGGAAGGCAAGACAAACAACCGTGAAATTATTGCATCATTTTTGGAGTCTCGTTATCACAAACACTATCGATTGTTCAATTTAACGGAAGAAGTATATGATTCATTACTATTTGATTGTAGTGTATACTATGATTCTTTTGCGTGATTTATAGGTTCAAAACTACAACTTTACCGGATATTCGGCTCCTTCCTTGAGTCTACTGTTTCACATTTGTCTTGATATCGAGAGTTGGTTAGCAAAAGATTCTGAGAATATTGCTGTTATCCACTGTTTCGTAGTGTTGTTGAATTCTTGTGATCTTTCTAGGATGGAACAGGACGAACAATGACAGTGTGTACATGCTTCCTTGTTTGGGTTGGATGGTGTAAGAATACAGAAGAAGCATTAGCAATGTGTTTGAATCGACGTGGTTTGTCTCCTGATGTGATGTTACCTTCTCAATTACGTTATATTCGCTACTTCGAATCAATTATGCAAGGTACGCATCCAGCAGGTGATTCGTTGCGGTTGACTCGAATCACTATTCCCGTGGTTCCAGATATGGAGAATGGAAGTTGTTCTCCGTTTATTGAAATCTATAATAAGAATTGCCTTGTATACAGTAGTTACAGAAAAGGGTCCAGATCACGAGGGACTGTAACTCCTGTGAATGCTTCGGATACTGCAGTTTTTAAATTAGATGTAATGGTACAAGGAGATGTATTCATTCGCTGTCGCCATCTTGATGCCTCTTCAACCACTACAATTTTTAGAACTCAATTTCACACTGGTTTTATTCAATTATTTAGAATAGATTCAGATTCAACAGAACTTGATGCATCCATTTCGTATTAGTTAATTGTTCCATTTCATCTAGCATCCCAAACAAATTACGTTTTCAATGCGATTTCTTACCAGTTGATACTCCTTCTACAAATGATAAGGATGATATTGAAAAAGAGTTGTATAAGGAGAATTCTGTTCTTTGGAGTGAGATTCTGCGAAAGAAAGAGGAACGAATGGGAGTTGGAGAATCAACTGATGTTCCAACTTCAACGGGTGATCCTGTCGAACAGAAATCGGAAGAAATATCTGAGACCCTGTTAGATGGGAAGAATATTAGTGATGCTGCTCAGGATTTAGAAACCATGTTGAAAACATATGATCCAGATCTCAATAGTCTGCCTTGAATCATTGAATAATGATTAGTGAATGTTGACGTGTCTGTAGATGATTTCAATCTTGAGGAATATGAAAATGTGCTTACGAAATGTGAATGGAATGTTTCTTTAAGAACAAATAATATTCAATAATCAATTAAGTAGTCACTGTTATTCAATACAAGATCTGCCATTCCAAGAGCATCTATCCATTACTCGATTCGTATAAACTGACTTTCTTCTTTCATCGAGTTTACTTCCCGGAAAGCTGTACTACCCAAGACTTCACAGCCTTTTAACTGAAGATTAGGGATATCTATTGATTACATCCGAACACAAAAAATACTGCAAAACTCAACAGTTCCAAAACAGCAAAAGTTATCAGAAGATGTGCTGACATCAAATCGAGTTAGATTGTCCAAATCTTCCATTCATCACAATACATATCAATACTCCTCATAATCAGTTTATTCTTATATACATTCGTCATCCCGACTTGTTCAAATCGATTTGCTGAAGCCATAAAACATCCTCCTTGTAATTGAATAGTGTTTATTGAATTCAAATCTAATTAAGAATGTTATAATACGTATACTCTCAATGGTTACTTCATGACAATTCAGAAAGCACAACAAACCAATCTTAAAGGTGGTCAAACTTGGTAGATCTAGTTTCAACTCACTACAACCATCTTACCTTGGAATATCACAGTTTCATGGTTATTGAAACAGTAGTCGCCAATATCTAGAGTCGTTAAACTTGGAAGATCGGTAAAAGATATCTTTCGGATCCCACCATAGTCTTCGATTCTGCAACTCTGTACACCAATAGTAATTGACTTTAATAATGGTAAATGTGAAACAATCAAACTGCCTAAGCAAGTACAACTCTCTTTTAAGATTGTTAAGGATTCAAGTACTTCAAAAATAGAAACATCAAATCGTGTATAGTAATGATCTGTACATTCCATAAGTGTTAGTTGTTGAAGGCTTTTAACCATAATCATATTGTAAGACAACTTATTTAGTTCCGCCCCACTCCTGATAGTTGCTTTCCTTGGTGGTGGAGATGGTTGCGGTAGAGATCCTTCAAGAGGTTCGTGTTGCGATCCTTTAAGAGGTCTGGTCGATGATGACGGTTGAAGAGGTTTATTGGCAGATAGGGGTTGAAATCTTGTCGAAGATGACGGTCTGTGAGAAGTAATACCAGTTAAGGATTGTGGAGATCCAGATGAATTTGAGCATACAGGTTTATCAGATCCAGTTGGTACCACATCCACATTACTATCACTGAACGAATCCTTTTTCACATGAATATTGAAATCAAATTCCTGATTTCTCTCCATAAAATACCGATCTAGAGTGGATCGAACCTCTGACGTTAACCACCATTCAGGAGGATCTGCTTTTGGTGTCAAGATATGACAAGAAGAAGATGAAGGTCTCTTCCGAGTAGCTTCCAATGTTCGAATATCGATCCATATTCCTTTCTTCGTTCGACCATAATCACTCTCAAAACTAATTATATCTTCAATCACTTCACCATATGCATTGAAAAGAACACCTTTTCCATTAGCATGATTATGGGTCCATGATCCCTTGTAGCGAGGTTGATTATCAATATACAATGTTCCCTCACCCTCATATTCCCCATTTACAAACTGTCCACGATAGGTTTCTTTGGAGGACACTAGATGCTTTCCCTTCCCATGACGTGGATATCCAGCTTCGAAACTGTTTAGATACTCTCCTTCATATACTACGTCTCCATGTTCGTCAAAGATCCTCATTTTTTGAATGTCAAACAATGCTAGTTGCCTCTTATTATCGTAGTCATAAATAGACTGAATGTGACCATCAGCATAAAGATAACCAATTCCAGTACGAGACAAATTCCCCTGGTCAAAGTCACCAATAAACTGCAGCATTCCCTTACTTGACACTTCCATCCTCCGTTCATTGAACTGAAACAAGATACTCGAGAGCTGATCATCATTATAGTAACCGGTGAGTATTTGGCTTCCTTTGTTATAAGTAATACCATATCCTTGTTTCTGATCATTCACATAACTACCGCGAAACATAAGATATCCCTCTTCGTCATTAAGAGAACATATACCAGAGCGCTTTCCATCCTGAAGTGATAGTTTTGAGACAACAACATTGTCTTTCATTAATATAGCTTCTCCACTCGGCACTCCATTATTAAAATAAGATCTCAGAATGTAGGAATCGTTTCCTTTTGAGAGAAACAGTGACCCATCACCTGATCCAGGTGCACTCTGGTTGTCCCATTCAATTTGGCCACGAACATAGTCAGTAAGGAAGGACGACCTATTGTCTACTGTCCCGACAAATGAAAGCATTTGTTAATCATTATTCTTGTTATTAGATTTTGCAGATGCGAAAATCCATATGTTCAGGTTAATCAACAAAGAAATGCAATTATATTCAGATTTCGGATGAACTAGAGTGATAATCTGAATCAATATTTAGGCATTCATGACGATTCACTGTAAATCAACAATTCCAGTTCTGTAACCGATGTGAGGCAACAGGAAATCATTTTCAGATGATAGGTATCCAAATTGCTTCTTCGTTGTTGATCTCATTACTATCACGGGAATTAAGCCAAAATGAAACTCTAAGATTTCTTCAAATGAACGGCATTCGCGGACTTGTAAGTCTTATTCTATTCTACAGTGTTCTTTCATACGAGGTAAATACTGCACTCTCATTTAGCTCTCCTTTTACACGGTTCAACTACAATGGTACATTCTTTGCACTTCTCTTGAATGCTAGGAAATCGTGTGATTGATAATTGGCAATGTGCTGGAGATGCAACCATTAATGAGTTCTTCATCCGACTTACACCCGATCGCCAGAGCAAGAATGGATATTGCTGGAGTAAGAAGACGTTTTCAAGTGGAGAATGGGTAACTACGATCAAGTTCCGTATTAGTGGTCAAGTCGTGATTGTAATAGTCTATCATTGTAGGGAGCAAGTCTTTTTGGCGATGGTTTCTCTGTTTTCTTCACTCAGGACAGTAATCATAAGAGTGTACGTTTAGAATGGATTCTTGATTCGAAGGGAAAGATGTTTGGAACCAGCGATTTGTTCTACGGTTTCGCTATTGTCTTCTCAACCTTCAAGAATACAGAAGTTGACTTTGTAGTGAGGAATAATCTATAGTTTGCTAGATACCACCGTGATATAGCTCTTTATGTTGGTGATGGCAAAACGGGAGCGTATATCCAAGATCAAGATCATGCTGGCTGCTATTCAAGATATCGTTTCCACGAAAAGCGACAGGATTTCTCTGTAGCTTTTTTGTTGTTGTTTTCATTCTAGGTCGACAATTATGCTGTTGTGAAGATAGGTTATTCGGCTCAGACTGGATTTGTTCGTGTTGCTATTGATGAGAATAATTCTGGAAATTTCCATATTTGTCTGAATGAAAAGGTTGACCTCTCTCCTTCATGGTGGCAGAAGGCCTATATTGGTATCAGTGCAGCTACAGGACAATTAGCAGATAATCACGATATTTTGGCCGTTGAGACTGTTATGGGAGTGGGTGATCCGGATCTTGTGACAGTGAGTCCTTTGAAGGAGAATCAGAGTGTGGAGGATCAAAATCCTATGTTGATGAGTGAGTTATTGAAGGAGAGTGGAGTGGATGAGAATTCATTGACAGATCTGCAGAAAGGATTATTACGTGTGATGGAGCGTGTTGACAAAGAACAGTCTTTGAAAATCAGTAAATTGAAGAGAGAGTTGGAGCATAGTCTGGTTGGTATGAATGATGAAAGACTTTGATTGTAGCTGTGGATGACTCCTTGAATAATATGATTAAAAAGCTCCAAGAGCGAGGCGATGTGTCTGAAGGAAGAATCAGTGAATTAGAAGCTTCTTTGAAGAATAAGATGCAGAGTTCGCTGTCTTCCGAGCTTGAGAGTCGTCTGAAGGTTCTTGAAAAGGTCTTTGATACAAATATCGAGAAAGAAGTCAAGAAGGGTAATACGACTTGGGTGATTCCTTTCGTGATTCTTGTGATTGTCATCGGAGGAGCGTTGGTTGTGGTATATAATAAATACAGGTATCTACAGAAGGAGCATTTGCTCTAAGACTTGGGATTTACTGTTTGTTTGGAATCCGTATGGATAAGCCCATTAATCAGCTCTATGCAGTTGTTGTGAAAAATGTTTTGTCATCCATCGAAGACAACGAGCTGAATGCTGTATCGGAGTTGATTCGACAGAAGTGGCTAGAAAACTACAAATCAATTTCAGGATATGAATTGAATCTATCCGATTCAGAGAATACTATGCAAAGAGAACCGCAGAGGGAAGATCCTCCAGTTGTTTATATTCTGGTTTGTTAATAACGTTTAGAACCCGATTTCCTCGAATTCTCTATGTCCTTTGCCTACCATCCTCTCATGTAACCTTCAGTCTTTACGTATTCCTGGAACGATTCACCATCGGTGTCCAGATGTTTTTATTGTACATGTTGCAGGAATCAAATAAATGGTAGTATCATTCCGACTCCCCCGATGGTGATTCAATTCCTCAAGTATGTGAATTATGAAACTGTACTAATTTGTAGGGAGATGGGCAAGATGATGACTCTGAGGATTCGGAAGAGAGTGATTCAAATCCAGTTCCAGTTCCTGCGCCTATTATAGTTGTGGGTAAGACTTCAAATTCCAAATCAACTCATTCGTTTGTGTCTCTTCTCAATGCCTATTCAAGGGACACATCAACACAGAAGAAGTCATCGTTTGTTCCTGTTTCGAAGAAGCAAAAAAATGAAAAATATATATCAGATCCCCTCTCTCGATTGAATCAAATCTCCCTTTCAAATCCCCAACCTGTTGTCCTTCCTTCTATGCCTTCTAAGAAGCGATCTCATTCTACTTCTCCATCTATTCCAAAGTTAGTAGAGTCCTCTCCAACATCTCAACACCGATCCTCGAAGAAACCTTTGTCCAAACATTCATCAACAGTTATGTCTTCACTCATACAACCATCAACGGTGGCCTCTTCACCCAAGCAACCATCAGCAGATTTATCTTCAAATAAGTCTGTATCAAAATCTCCTCCGTTGCAGTCTCAGGAAGACCTCCAATTGCGAGTTGATACAGTAGTAAGTCAACGGTCCACAGAAATGGTGCAACAACAAATGATGGAGATCGATTCATCAACCCTGATTCTCACTACGCACGAGCGGTAAGATATTTACGTCGTAATTACATATAGAGTTCGGCATACTTCATCAAAATGGAGTATTCTATGTCAACAAGGGATCATTCGTACTCATGGAATTGAACATCTATTTGGAAGATGTGTTTGTAGTCTATCTTTTGAATCGAATCTTTTCTAACAAACAAGTATCATCTAGCACGATATCGCTCAAGAATCGCTGAGCGACATTTTATTAAACGCGCAAGTTGGATTCGGAGTGATGACCACTTAGTATTCAAATCCTCCAGATCTAAAGATCACTCTCTTTTCCTTTCCATACTCTGAATCTCTTCAGCCACATTCAACTCGATCTGTTGCAATGTCACATCACACTCACGGATCTGAGATGACAACGCCGTTAGCTGTCGGGATACACTTCTCAGCCGGAACTCTTCTGGCGAAGCATCTCCATTCAGATTCCTCTGTACATTCGAATCTAGCTGTGCATTGAATGAAGCAAACAGATCATCATATTGGAGTGTCAACTGACCCTTCTGCTCCTGCAAATACACTAACTTCATCGTAAATCGCTTCTTTTCCTTCAACGAGGCCAGAATCTCTTCCTTTTCTGTGATAATGGCATCTCGAATCGTTTGAATTCGTTCCAGAATTGTGGTTATGTCTTCTGTTAATTGAATTCGTTCTCTCTCTTCATTTTCCGGAATTCTAACTCATATCCCTTCTTCATTCCTACAACAGTGGATTTTCATTATCGAATAGTTGCTGAATCGAAGCGTAGCTATTCGGATTGATCTATATCACATCCCCTGTATGATCGTACTGTCGTCAGAGTCATTAGCACACTAAAGAGTCTTTGAACGTTGGACTCCTTCACTAAGTCTTCATTACTGATTCGATTCAAAAGGTCAGAAAACGTCACGATTTCACATGCCACAATTTCGGTTTCGTAGAGTCGAAACAGACCCACAGCAATACGAAAAAGGCCACAGAACCCATAAGAAAGAAGAAAATCCCAAAGACGAAAGAGACAGGAAAAGGGGATATTCTAGTCATTACTACTGTCATCAATTGGAACATCCGAAAACAATGGAATGAACCACCGAGCAACAATGATGGATAAATCAAATCCAATTGAAGAAAGATGAGATACAACAGCAGGACAATACTCCCTACATGGCATAAAGTGAATGAGTATACTGTAAATAACACTTGAGAGCATATGAATAGAGAGGCATATCTGGAAAACCATACCCCCATAAACGACTTAATTGAAGACGAAAGATCATTCCAGTAATGATGGAATATGTTTCATCTATAATTTGACGCTCATCTAAGAGTAAGATGAATTCTGAAAGAATACTTTGAATTTGACACGAATTGGGATTGCTCTCCAAATCAGATTCGGAGCAAAAATGAACTAATTGCGGATCTGCAAGAGAGACAATCACTGCACCTGCCACATAGTTCATTCCCTGACAATATCCAAGATTGAAAAAGTTGTCACTGATCCGCCGAAGGACTACTTCTAACACTTCTTGACCCCGATTTCCAGGATAATGAAACAATTTGTGATTATGGAAGGTACGAATCACATCACGACGTATCTCGCCTTCGGTTTACCACTTGGAACAATACCTACCATCAATGCCTTCATCTTTCATTAACCGTTCTGGATGAAAGTTAGGGATTGACTTGGAAAGATCCTCAAACGCTAACTCAACACAATTGTCATCATCTGATCTGACATCAACAAAGCCTTCCTGACCTAACAGCATGATCGCTTTCCAAAATCTAAACATAACGGTCCCTTCTTATCTTCACATACTTTGTATGAATATCACCATAACGTGGCTTTCTTCGCACAATAGACAGAACAGAATCTGAATGTAGTAAACCTACAATGACACTTGATAGAATGAACAAACGATTTCGAATTTTTGTATTCAGACACAAGCAATTCACATAGTCACTTCTCTACATATGAATCGGATATTTGATCCTGGACATGCAAGAAGCGTAATGAAAAGGATAGTGCAAGAGTCAGTTCCTCATAATCCATCTATATGAGCGTACACTATCAAAAAACAGCTTCTACCAGAAATGATATACTGTTTACTCTCTGATGAATAATAGATTCAACAAACAGTTAAAGGCAACTACTCATACTACAACGCAACCTTTGCCAACATCCACAAAGATCCTACAAACATATTAGAATACTGTTCCAGCATAAATACACCCACAAAGTCATTCAGTTCGAAGTTAGCTTTCTTCAGCGGGTCTCCCCATCTGACGAAACACGGACTTAATTACATCATAAAAATGACTTATCAGACAACAAACACACATCAACGGGTCTCCCCTCGGACGAAAGATGGATTTGTGGTTCATCACTTAACAAAGGCAAATAGGTCAGAATAGGTTTGAGGTAGCGTCAGTGGGTCTCCCCTCAGAAACACGGACCTCAATGTCATCATTCTTACAACCACGATGAACACTCCACTTACATGTTGTAAATATCATCTAAAATGCAACTATCTAGGCTTTGATGTCTAATACATCTCACCTGAATCCAAAAATGAATGGTTTTGGACCGTTTCCACGTTTCTCTGTTTATGAATGATACAAACACTTATCAAACAGATAATTAAATTACTAGACTCTAATAATTGTCTTCTACCTTCCATTTTAGAATCCTCTGATACTCCTCTTTGTTGGTTGATGGTTTCACTTTGAGTAGGGCTTTGTCTACAGTTTTCCGCTTCACCAGAATCTAGTCGTCATCCGTTACAATTGAAATAACCGATTTCTTTTCGGATTCAACGCAATTCACATCAATTGACAAAAGAATGATACTTCGAATTAAAAACTTCAAGTCAGCACCTGTATATCCTTCCGTTTCTAAGACTAAGACAAATTATAAAACCGTACGAAGTGCCAGATCATCAAGAGAATAGTCATCCGAAAATACCAATGTATCACTAGCAAATATCTCAATAATCTCCTTTCTTTCATCAAGCGAAGGTAGAGGAACCAAACTACATTCAAACCACTCATACACTCTAACATGTGTTTATCCAGTCTTCCTGGTCTCAATAAGGATGGGTCCAGTTGCTATTACATTAATTATTATCTCTATACCCACTTCCGGCAGATTTGTTGCTCCAATGACAAACACAAAATCCTGACTCTTTCGATTATGTAGGTTATCAATTTGAAGAAGTAGTTGAGTGAGAATCTGTTGTGAAACTCCACTCTCAGACTCTTCTTTCCTCCGATTTTTGAATACACTCTCAATCTCATCAAAGAACAGAATGCAAGGACTAGTAATGACAGAAATAGAAACTAACACACCTGCATCGAATGGCTCGAGAAAACAAATCGCGAATTCGTCTTTCACTCTCTCCGATTTCCTTACAGATCAATTCACTGATTGATGGACAAATGAAATTCAAGTGACCCAACTGTGAACAAGCTCTAGAAATAGCTGTCTTTCCAGTTCCTGGAGGTCCGTAAAGGAGAATCCCTGTAGGTGGAGACACTCCAAAATGCTGATACTGCTAGAAATGAGACACGAATAAGGATCCCACTTGCCACTGAAGACAAGGATTCACGATATATTCCATCAAATACTCCTTTAATTGGTAGTTACCACCAATCTGAGAAAAGCCTCGTAAGGATTGATCGAGTGATTCCATAGACGGAATGAGAGAAGGAGTTGTTGCCGGTAGATTCTGAATAATGGAACTATCACTTTGATGACGCTGAATTATCTGTAGAAAGCACAAGGGACACGAATGAGACATAGAGTGTGAACACACCTTCAACGCAGTCCGAAGACAGTGATTGATATCAGACCAAGAGAAGGAAGGTCTATATGAAAACAAATGAGTGAATCCAACGAATGAAGACTGAGATACTCAGCATAGCGAGAAGCATCCATTGTAGTTGAATTCATATCAATATAATGATTGATGAGGTGTTTGAAATATGTTACACGATCTTGTTGACTGGGGGAGAAGAATTCAATCTTCTCATCAAAAGCATGGATAACTCTTGAAAGGCATGTACTCTCTTGAGTAGTGACTCCAATCACAGTCACTCCTGATGTTTTGGCTTCCTCTAGAATATGGCGTAATTCTGCCAACAAAGCCTGATCAACGTCTGAACGATTGATTCGTCGATTCGGATTCTCTGCAGCAATTTCCTGAAGAGGATCGATTAATAACACTGAAGGAGCTACATTCACGCAATTCCTAAAGAGAGTATGCAAACAAGTCTGAGCATCACTTCCACTTGTCATTGTCATTTCATAGATTCGAGCGATAAAACCTACTTAAGAGATTAGTAACAAATGTACATGGAAGATCCAATTCTTCAAGAACATGATATAGAATAGATGTCTTTCCACTCCCATGTTCTCCTTGAAGTAGAATATTACTGCTTTCCTATATATCAATGAATGTAAGTAAAGTGACAAAAGGGAGATTTGAGTCTTCTGATTCACGGATCAAACTGGATATGGACGATTGGTACACAAATACATTCCAAGTGAGAATAGAGAGTAATCGCTGATAAGAAGAGAGACTTGAACTCTTGGGAGAATAAATGCTCTTCAGATCATTCCACGAACAATGAGGAAGATCAAGGAACTGAGGATCTGTAGGAGGAAACAGGAGATTGTGGTGAAAGGAGATAGAAGTTTTCTTATCAATATACCCAATCCGATCCAATAGATACGAGGCCACTTTGTCGGTCACATTAGCTCTGATGCTTAGCAAGATTCATCTCATAGTACATGGAAAACAGTTTACGATTACAGAAAATGGAAATACTACCAATATAGTCATGACTTTGAAGGAAGCGCGCTTGTAATGACTCCCGAATCGTTGCACATTGATGAAAATCTCAACAAATCAGCTCCCACAAATGGATGTACTTTTCAATCTTTTCATCTACACAGAGAAGAACGTTCTTCCAAGGATGCAGATAATATTTCGGAAACATATACACAGTAACTTTCTCTTGATTCCAACTTTGAAAACGATCAAAGACTTGCGAAAATACCTGAATCGTCTCAGCATCAATGGTTTCACTGAAAGCGACTGCACTCACATATACTAAAGACTTGTAGTCTCCATTTCGATATGCAACAACAACAGAAGGAACCGACGAACGATACTTCCCATTGAGAATACAACTCTCCTTTTCTCCACTTGGAACTGATTCAATTCGAAATATCAGCTCCATTCTATCATACAATCAAGAGTCAATGAATCTCTGTAACAAACAATCTTTATACATGGTTCTTTCTAAATTCACTATCAACAATAATAGGCTCCATTTCCCGCAAGCCAGCAAAATACTCCTGATGTTCAAGAACCAGATGATACTTGATAGGTTCTCCGACTCCATAGCATTCAAGGACGGTACTAGTATCAATAATTCCATTCTCCCTTGCATATTTCGTGATAAAGGGATATCTAGAAATAATCAGCAAGAAATTGCCTAACATCCGAATCTGACCGAGAGAATAACTTAGGAAGTTCCGGTACGTAAAACTGGACCTACATCCCATTAGAACCCTAATCATACGACGCAACGCGAAGAGATGGAACTTTGATAACGAGTAGCTTATTTTTATCTGGGGACGCATTAATTCGTTCCCTTAATCCTTCCACTGTGTCAACAGGGAACAAAAGAGTGTAGCGAACATTTGCTACATATCATGAACTTTATACACAGTCACCCGATAGCTGATTTTCATCAGTACTGTTGTGATACAGACAGTATATCTGAGGGAAAAGAAATATTCTTCCCGTAATAGATTTAATCATGTTGATTGAGTATTCCGTGCATACTCCAGCGTCTGCTAATGCTCCCTGGAATGTAAACGCTCTGATAATTAGAAAATTCGTTCAAAAATACATATATGAATTCGCCTGTAGCACATCTGCCTTCACTACAGGGATTCTGCAAAAGTGAATCATTCTTCTCATCTTTACTTCAAGAAATCCATATAATCCAGTAGTGCAAAAAGGATTACAATAAAAAGAACGAAAAACAAAGCCACTACCACCAAAGACATTATTACTATCATACAAACGAATCTCTTCTTGTGTTTCTATATATCTCCAACTTTCTTTCATTAACGCATGACATTAACTAACTTCCTGGCCCTGTATACAGAGTTCTAAAGGATTGTGTTGAATGGAACAGATAACTAGATTTCGCAAAATTATATCTAAATCCTATCTCTCGTCACCATCAGTTCACTTCTGGATGTGGCACGACTACAGGAGGATGATTTGGATTGAGAATGTTATTTTTGAAAGAAGTAATCTTGTATCATATTCCCTCCTGTCTTCCTGGATAGGATTTTATACGACGAAGAGACAGCAGTAGAAACAAATAACTTCTGTACCCATCCACTAATAACCATATCCCATTTAGGACATAATGCAGGTCTACTTTCTTATTTTTATTTTCTCGATAATTCAATAATCAACAATCATGAATAGTCTAGGGTAAATCAGATAATCCTACGAATTCCTCTATAAGTCTAATTGATCCCCTGGATCTAGTCGATTGTCCTTTCTTGGCAAATAGAATACCAATGGTCAAGGCTACTCAGGGTTTGATTTGATTTTTGGAATGGTCTAATCGGTCTAGCTGCTGCTGCTGCTAAGAAGGTTCAGCGTGTTCAAAAGAAGAGAGTAGGTCAGATTCACACCAAGACCCACTTCTTCCGCCCTCATACTCTTGAGCTCGCTCGTAAGCCCAAGTATGAGCGTAAGTCTGTGGCTAAGGAGAACAAGATGGATATTTACGCCATCATCAAGAAGCCTGTTGTCACTGAGTCTGCTATGAAGAAGATTGAGGTAATCATGTAAATTGAGCATTCTAATTGTGTAGTCTGAGAACATCCTCTCCTTCTTTGTCGATCTCCGTGCTAACAAGAAGCAGATCCGTAATGCCATCAACAAGCTCTACGGAGTGAAGTGCCAGAAGGTTAACACTGTGATCACTGCTCTCGGTTTCAAGAAGGCTTTCGTGCGTCTCTCTGGAGACTCTGAGGCTATGGACGTTGCCAACAAGATTGGTATCTTCTAAAGCGATGGTCCGTGGTTTAGCTTTGATCAAGAGTTTTGTGTTTGTGAGAATGAATCTTGCATGTCTCAAATTGGATAGATAATTGCATAATAGGTAAATAGTCCATACATTACTATCAACAAACACTCCATTCCTCATCCATTGTCTCACCACTTGTCATCAGACTACCCATATTGATTACACCAGTTCGAGGATCTGTTGCCGCCTATCCATTATTCTCTCCGTTCTTTCCTACCCGTTGTGTAGCCACATTGATCAAGCGAGCTGCTTCTTTCACATCCTCCACTTTCACCACAGGATCCAATCGCATCTTTGCCAAAGCCTCCGATAATCGAATCAATGACTCCAATTGACGTGGTGTGGCTGTGATTACACTGCTTGCCGATGCCTTGGCTCCTTGTGATCGCATTTGTACATACTCCTCTTCGAGTTGAGCAGCAGAAGCATCTGAAAGCTGAGGATGGATATTCTGTCTGGCATAACTAATATATCGCTACATGTCATTCTCTCTTTCATCACTCACAGTCAATGTTTTCTTATCAATAGGTGCTTCTTGAGTGACTCGAGTTGGGTTATTTGAATACAGAGATACAAGATGAGTAGCCAATTCCCGATCAGTGTCTGGAGAAGGATTATCGAGAATCAAATAGATCAGGTCAAAACGAGATAATAGTGTGGGTGGCAACTGCAGATTCTCCATCACAGAGAGTTTGGGATCATAACGGGAATTCACAGGATTTGCTGCAGCCAAGATAGAAGTACGAGCATTCAAAGTACATATGATGCCTGCCTTCGCTATTGAGATAGTCTGTTGCTCCATTGCTTCATGAAGCACAGATCGAGTCATTTCATTCATCTTATCAAACTCATCAATACAACAAATTCCCTTATCACTCAGTACAAGTGCTCCACTCTCCAATATCAAGTCTCCTGTCTCAGGATCCTATTCATCATATTCTCTTTCTTCTCTTACCTTAGTCACATATGCAGTGAGACCTACAGCTGAACTACCCTTGCCTGAAGTATAGATCCCTCGAGGAGCAATCTGATGAATGCATGAGAGAAGCTGTGATTTCGATGTACCTGGATCACCACACAACAATACATTGATATCAGATCGGACATGAGGACCTTCTCCTTCTTGTGGTGTACCTCCAAATAACATACATAACAATCCTCGTTTCACATCCTCCATCCCCCTTATCATTACCATCATATCATCATACATACCAGATCGAAGGAGCTATTGAAGCTACCAAATCCTCATAGATTGTTGGTCGTTCTGAGAGTCGTTTTAATTCCTCATTCAATTGATTCTCTTCTTCTTCTACCATTCGATTCTCATCCACCTTCTCATCATCAGCAATGAAACGCCCATCCACTTGCCTTCGGAAATGAATCACATCAATAAATGTTCTAAACACATCCTTCACTGTGCTCTTCTTTCGACTGAGACGAATTGGAATCGCACGATAGATTCCTGTGACTTCTACTTTGTCACCAGGTTTCACACTATCAAACAAATCATCATACACATATAACGAAACTGACTGAGGAGTTTCACCTTGAGGAACCATATCAGGTACTTCTTGCATCTTGATCAACTGCTTATCAGCAAATAGACCTCCATTATGATCAACTTGCATACTATTAGGAGAATGACAATTTGGACATCGATCAGGTTCCACAATACGATGTCCATCACGATTCACTTGCTTTGAGTAATTGCAGACAGAACAATGGAAGGTAGCGATACGTAGATCAGGAAGCAGATCTCCAACACGTGTAATCATTCCTTCAATACACACTAAACCCTCAATGTTGTCAGTACTTAGATCGCGCATCGAACTCTTCTTCTCCATATTGTATAATCGAAGATGAATATTCTGAGGTTTCAGATGACTTCCCTCAACAATCTCTTGAACCACTTCATTCAAAACCTGTTCCAAAATGTTAATGACAATGCCTGGAGTTTGAACAACCTGGTCGTAGATTCGTTTGGTTTCGGAAAAGGAACGAATGTCCGCCAAATCCAGATTCAAGATTGTCATTTCCTTCTCTAGTAGCTGTGTGATCTTTCGAATATATACTGATTCTGTTTCGTCTTCCACTGTTCTCTCCCCTTTGAATTCATATAAGAAGTGTTTGAAGGAAGACATTACATCCGAAATAACAATATTAGTTCCTAATTGAACATTTTCAACTTGTGACTGTGATCCTAGCATTGTCTACTGTTGAGAAAACCAACAATCACTCACCTCCGATCCAGGTGAACCCATTTGTGACCGACTTATACTCGGTGAAGCAGTTCTACATTCTCAGTTCCTTCTAGATTGTTGTCTACATTGAATTCAATAAACTATCTCCTAAATCGCCTCTTCCCACATCCACTGAAGCATGAACAGAAGAAGTTCCAACAAATGGAGTAGATCGATTCGAAGGAATGTCTTCCTGCGAATTGACATTAGGTGTTTCTAATCATAACTCCTTCAGCACGTTTGACTCACCTTGAACAACCCGACGAGTATCAGGATCCATTCGTTGCTATAGGTTCAAATGATATAGAAAAGAGGGACTCTTTTCGGAATCCAGAA
>JABLTK010130798.1_pt1 | contig 22689 bp, 22 predicted proteins | sample 7160131 | NCBI WGS metagenome assembly JABLTK01 (sample SAMN14651221, study PRJNA627086) | human gut metagenome | isolation source: feces | host: Homo sapiens
CATGCGCCTGCGCAGCGCCAGCGGCAGATTGTCCGCGCCGGTATCCCGCTTCAGACGCACGCACAGGAGCCCGAACCCGGCATAGATCGCGGCGGCGATCAGCGCCGCAAGATGCGCCGCGCGCCCCAGCTGCGCGTAAAACAGCGCGATTTCGCTTCCGGATGCATAGCCCGCGCCGAGCGCCGCCGCAAGACAGATCCATTTTTTGCCGTTCATGGCTTCACCCGCCGATTTTCAAAGATGATAGTATCTTATGTGATTCGGCGAATTTCATGAATCGGCGCCGGTTTCAGTTCCGGTTTTGCGCTTCTCTGCCCAGCTCTTCGGCGGTTTTATCCACGGGCGTTTCCACATCCGGCACATAATCGTCGAGCGTTTCATGCGGCGGCTGGGTTTTCTCGACCACGGGCGGGCGCGTAACGATTTCGGTGGGCGCGGCAAACATCGGATCCGGTTCGGATGCGTTCACATCTGCATTTTTGATAAAGCCCACCGCGCCGCGCACCACGATGAAGCCCAGCACGATGAGCGCAGCGATGAAAATCACGCCCGCAATGATTTTGATTTTGTTTCGCATAGCCTTCTGAAAAGAGCCGCCCGTTGCCGGACGGCTTTAGACCGCAATATTCGTAATGTCAGATCACGTACTTCTGGATGTAGTCCGGAACGACGTTCTCCGCCGCGCTGATGGAAATCAGGAATTTGCAGTTGTGCGCCTCGGACAGCGCATCCAGCTTTTCGAAGAACGCCTTCATTTCCGCATCCTCCAGCGGCGTGCGCACCAGCTTTTTAAACGCATCCATCGCAATCAGAGATACATCAAAATTCGCGGACAGCATACCGCAGATGAACGCCAGCATTTCATTGGCGGTGCTTTTATGCCCTACGGGATATTCGCTGGCGTCTACGAAGCGAATTTCATGCCGCAGATCGTACATATATCGCTTATCGTCATCGATAAAAATGATGTTGCCGTGTTCATTCTTCAGTGATTCGTTTACAAGATCAATCAGACGCTTGGTTTTTCCGCTTCCCTTATCGCCCAGAATAATCTGTATCAACCCAATCAGCTCCTTTCCATCGTGACTGTGCCGCCGATTTCACAAAACCGGCGCTGCTACTTCACTTCAATTTGTATTATACAACAAATTCGCATTCTTGGCTAGAGGGTATCGGCAGGAATTTGCGTCTAAAGCACGAATATATTTTGAAGAGTATTTGGAAGGGGTATTCGTATGGAACAGAATCAGCGTTTTGACGATCGCAGAATCATGGAAGAAACCGTATCCCGCGAGCGCGTATTCAACGGCATCATACTGCACATCGATCACGTTCAGAATCGATTGCCCAACGGCAAAATCGCCGCGCGCGAAATCGCGCTGCACATCGGCGCTTCCGCCGTGCTGCCCGTGGACGCGGAGGGCAATATCTATCTGGTGCGCCAGTTCCGCGCGCCCATCGATCGCGTGCTGCTGGAAATTCCGGCAGGCAAGCTGGACGATGTGCACGAGGACCGTCTGGAGGCCGCGAAGCGCGAGCTGCGCGAGGAAACCGGCTTTACCGCCGGAAGCTGGACGCATCTGACCGACACCTACACCACGCCCGGTTTTTCCAGCGAACGCATTTCGCTGTATCTGGCGCGCGATCTGCAGGCGGGCGAAAGCCATCCCGACGAGGATGAATTTCTGAACCTTGTGCGCATGCCCTTCTGCGAAGCGCTGGACATGGTGATGCGCGGCGAACTTCCGGACGCAAAATCCCAGATTGCGATCTGCATGGCGGCGCATCTGATCTGATCGTGCGGAGGATGTATGATCGATAAATACGAAGGCTATATGCCCGTACTGGAAACGCCGCGGCTGATTCTGCGCCGGATCAACATGCACGATGCGCAGGATCTGTACAATTACGGCCGCGATCCGCTGGTGGCGAAGCACGTGCTTTGGGATACGTATAAAAATATATTCGAAGCGCGATCCTACGTGCGCTACATGGTGCGCAAATATCGATCCGGCAGCGCCGCCAGCTGGGGCATCGAATACCGGCGCACAGGCAGGATCATCGGCACCATCGGCTTTATGTGGGTGCAGACGGACAATTGCTCCGCCGAAGTGGGCTATTCCCTGTCGCGCGATTACTGGAACAACGGCATCATGACCGAAGCGCTGCGCGAGGTGATTCGCTACGGCTTTTTGGGGCTTCGCCTGAACCGGATCGAAGCCCAGCACGAAACGGGCAACCCCGCATCCGGCGCAGTAATGCGCAAATGCGGTATGGCGAAGGAGGGCACGCTTCGCCAGCGGCTGTTCAACAAGGGAAAGTACGTGGATGTGGATATGTATTCCATCCTGCGCGGCGATTTTGATCAAATAAACGGATAGAAAACGGGACGGTGCATCTGATGAATTGCATCGTCCCATTTTTTACTTTTTCGGATATACGCCTTCGTACAGAACGGTATCGCCCGCCTTGGCAAGCTCCGCGATGAATCCGGCGGCGTCGGCCTCCTCGCCGAACATGCGCACGGCGGACTTCGGGAAGCCGCGATCGAGCATCGCCTGCATCATTGGGCGCGTAAATTCCGGATCCAGCAGCACCACGTAATCCGCGCAGCCCGGAATGTATGTACCCAGTTCATAATTGATTTCATCGGCGTTTTCTTCCATATCGCCGAAGCCCTGCGTAACCAGAATTCTTCTGCCGGGGAAATCGCGCAGCACATCCAGCGCGACGCGCGCGCCCGCGGCGGCTGCATTATCGGAATCATCAATTACGTATATATCGCTCGAAATCAATTGCATATTCCGGCGCATCGGCGGGATTTTTTCCACCGCGCGCGCGATTTCTTCGATCGTCATGCCCATTCTGTGCGCGACGCATGCAGCAATCGTGATATTCTGCACGTTGAACGCGCCCAGCAGCCGCGTTTTCATCCAGATGCGCCTGCCGTTTTCGCACGTAAGCTCGAACCGCGTGCCCTGTACGCTCGTTTCGATGTGATCGGCGCGCATATCGCATTCCGTTTTCGTATTCGTGCCCGCACGGTATTTTTCGCCCTTGCAGAGTGCGTACAGCCGATCACCATAGCCGCCGTCCGAACCGAATACCGCGATTCCGCCCTCGCGCATGCCCATGATCAGTTCATATTTCGCCTGCGCCACGTTTCGAATGGAGCCGAAGGTATCCAGATGCACATCACCGATTCCCGTGATCACGCCGATATCGGGGTTGACCAGACGGGTCATTTCGCGAATCTCCCCGCGATGCTGCGCGCCCATTTCCGCGATAAACACCTGATGATCGGGCTTCAATTGTTCGTTGATCACGCGGGATATGCCCATCGCCGCCGAAAAGCTGGGCGGCGTCGCCAGCACGCGGTATTTTTCGGAAAGAATGCTTTTGAGAATCATCTTGACCTGCGTTTTGCCATAGCTGCCCGTGATCGCGATTTTGCGAATATCGGGATGCGCCGCCAGCTTCTTTCGCGCGGCGCTGTAAAAGCGCGCGTTGATTCGATCTTCGATGGGGCGCATGATCAGCGCCGCCAGCAGCACGGAATATTCCGCCGCGGCGAACACCAGATAGGGCGATATGGAAATCAGCGTAAGCAGCAGCACCGCCGCCAGATTGATCAGTCCGACCACGATTACCAGACGCAGAACGCGCCGCGTCCACGAAAAGGGCTTCGTCTGTTCGAACTTCCGCCTGCGCAGAAATACCACAACGGAAACGCCCGCGAGTGCCGCCAGCACGATCCAGCCGCACACCGTTTCGCGCTGCTCCTGCTGCGTAAACAGCATCGACATCGCCACCGGAAGATACCAGTCGATCAATGCCGTCAGCACCCCGATCAGAATATCGGGGGCGAGCAGCCGGCTGCCGCGCTGGCGCATCTGGCGGCGCAGGGCGGAAATCTGATACCGGTTCGCCTGCAGGGTATGAATCGTGGTCATTCCCGCCAGCGTGATGCAGAACGTAAGTACAATGGTTCGGACAATTACAAAAAGCATATTCCCTCCAATCCAACAGGATATCCCGGATTATTTATCAGATCCACTTTTCAGATTTATTTATTCCATCTCATCCGCATCCTCGGAAGCGTTTTCTTCTTCCTCGAATTGCAGCATGGGATCGTTTTCCGGATGCGCCTCGGGCATGTGTTCCAGCGCCATAATCAGCGCATCCTCGGTGTTTTCATAGTAGCGTTTGCGATATCCCACATCGATAAAGCCCAGCTTATGGTACAGCGCCTGCGCCGCCTTGTTGCTGCGGCGCACCTCCAGCGTCATCCACACCATGCCGGTATCCGCCGCCAGCTGGATCATCGCGCGCGTGACCATTTCGCCATAACCCATGCCGCGCCGGTCGGGATGCACGGCGATGTTCGTGATGTGCCCTTCATCGATGATGAACCATACGCCCGCATAGGCGATGGCGCGCCCGTCCTCGCGGACGACGACGTATCGGGCGCACTGATTTTCCGTGATCTCGTGCAAAAAGGAATTCTTCGACCACGGCGTTTTGAAGCTTTTTTCTTCGATTTCATGTACGGCGTCGATATCCTCCGCCGCCATCAGTCCTACAGTAATTTCGCTCATTTTCCTTCACGCAATCTGCGATCCCGTTCGCGCTCCGCCTGCGGCGCGCGCAGGTAGATGGGCACAAGCCTGCGCGCCTCCATCCATTGATCCTGATGCGCATTCGCCAGCATACACGCCGCTTCCGCGCGCAGATTGCGCAGGTTCGCCGCCGCGATCACGGCGCGATCGCCCAGCGCGCGCAAAATCGCATCCGCATGTACGCGCAGACCGTCGCCCACGAAGATCAGCCTGCGATCCTCCGGCAGCTGCGCAAGGTATGCGTTTAATTCCAGCGCCTGATCGGGCAGCACGCGCACAGGCAGTTCACCGCGCACATCAAAAGCCGCGCAGTACACCTGGCCGCGCCGCGCGTCCAGAATGGGACAGGCGATCCCATCAAAGCCGATTACGTTCATCGCCAGGGCTTCCAGCGCATCCACCGATGCGCAGGGCGTATTGTGCGCGTGCGCCAGACCCTTTACGGCGCATACGCCGATGCGCACGCCCGTGAAGGAGCCCGGCCCCGCCACCGCCACAAACGCATCCACCTGCGAACAATCGATCTGGGCGCTCGTCATCGCCTCGTCCAGCGCGGGCATGATGGTTTCGGAATGCGTAAGCCCCTGATTCAGGAAAACGCTATGGATAATTTCACCGTCCCGCATGACGGCGCAGCTCGCCGTCGGGCCGGACGTATCGATTGCAACAATGTTCAAACCGTTTGCCTCCATTGATCGATTCTGGACGGATCAAAGCCTCGTATCGCCAGATTTTCAACTTCGATGCGCCGCTTTTCCGTATCCGCCGGATCGCGTTCGATCGTGATATCCAGCCGCGGCACGGGATCGATATCCGCCATTTCCGGCCATTCCACCAGCGCGACGCCCGCGCCGCCGATGTTTTCATCGAGTCCCGCTTCATAAAATTCATCGGGATCGTTCAGGCGGTAGAGATCATAGTGGTACAGCGCGCGCCTTCCCTGATACGGGATCATCAATGTAAACGTCGGGCTGGGCATCGCGCCCTGTACGCCCAGCGCGCGCGCCACGCCGCGCGCAAACACCGATTTGCCCGCGCCCAGATCGCCGTGCAGCAGCACGGTATCGCCGTCCGCCAGCATTTCCGCGATGCATCCGGCGAACGCCATCGTATCCGCTTCCGAGCGGGTTATGTATTTCATGGCAAAAACCTCAGATTATCGAATGCATACGACGCCCTGCGGGCGGATGCTCAGCACGGTGGTCGCGCCCTTTCCGAACACGCCGTCCATCACGGACGCATATCGATCCAGCATATCGAGCGGCACGAACGCCAGAATCGTTCCGGCAAATCCGCCCCCGTGAATGCGCCATGCGCCGCGGCCGCGCAGCATGCGCCGGCTGATTTCGCACGCCAGCGGCATTTCCTGATTTTCGCTGCCCTCCGCATGGAGATTCTGCAAAAGCTTCCAGCTGCTCTCGCCCGATTCGATCACCGCGTTGAAGAACGCATTCAGATCATCCCTGCGCAGCGCATCGATGGCGTCGGATACGCGGCGAGTTTCATCCACGAAATGGAACGCGCGCAGAATCGCACGATCCGGCACCTGATTTTTCAGCTTCGGCAGTGCTTCCATCAGCTGATCGGGCGCAACCTTCGCCAGCACATCCACGCCCATCGCCTGCGCCACCTGGTGCATTTCGATGGTGATGGATGCATAAGCGTCCGTCAGATCGCCGTGATCGCCGCCCGCGGAAACCACGCACACCGCATAACCCTTCGATTTGAAATCATAGGTCATCGCTTCTACGGATGCGATTTCGGGCGCGAAATCCAGCGCCACCAGACCGCCCACGGCGCTCGCCGTCTGATCCAGCAGACCGCAGGGCTTTCCGAAATAGACGTTTTCGGCGTACTGGGAAATGCGCGCGTTTTCCTTGGCGTCGATCACCCAGCCGTTGAACAGCGCGTCGAACGCCGCGACCAGCATTACCTCAAACGCGGCGGACGAGGAAAGCCCGCTGCCCTTGAATACCGTACTGGTAACCTGCGCGTTGAAGCCGCCGATTTTGTAGCCCAGCTGTTTAAGCCGCGCCGCCACGCCGCGAATCAGCGCGGACGTGGTGTTCTTTTCATCCTCGAACACTTCAAGATCGTTCAGATTTACGATAAAGGGCTGATCGTAGCCCTCGGAAAACAGGCAAACGCGATTGGAATGATTGTCCGCCACCGCGGCGATGCTGTCCAGATTTACCGACGCCGCCAGCACCCTGCCGCGGTTGTGATCGGTATGGTTGCCCACGACCTCGGCGCGCCCCGGCGCACTGACGAACAGTTCGCATTCGCCGCCAAAGTTTGCGCGGTACGCGTCCGCCAGACGCGTATATCTTTCCTTCTGATCGACGCCGCCATACAGGGCGTCCAATTTTTCCTGATTGCGTGCAAATACGGCGCTGATATCCATATGTATCCTCCAACCTATACGATTCTGATTGTATTGTATACCAATTTCCGAATCTGTGCAAGTATAAATTCATCTGCATAAAGGCGCGCGCCGCGATTGACACAGCCCGTTCGGGCGTTTATAATAAAAAACAGAAAAACGTTTTCGTAAATCCTGTATTTCTACTGCACTTCTATCGGGAGGAACCACAGATGAACCATACGATGACCTGGCACCTGAACGCGCTTCTGGATTTCGGCGAGGATAAGCATCTGATCGCGCGCGAGGATCGCGCCTATACGATGAACCGTTTGCTGGAAATCTGCCATATGGACGCGCCGGAGGACGAACGCGCAGATCGTGCGCCCGAATGCGAAACCGCAACCGCCATACTGAATGCGATCTGCGATCATGCGGTGCAGCGCGGTCTGTTTCCGGACAGCGCGCAGCAGCGCGATCTTTTCTCCGCGAAGCTGATGGGCGCGCTCACGCCGCACCCGCAGATGGTGCGCGAACGCTTTTACAAGCTCTACAGTGATTTGGGCCCCGCCGCCGCGACGCAGGATTTCTACCGCATGTGCCGAAACGTGGATTACATCCGCGTGGATCGAATCGCAAAGAACGTGCGCTTCTTCCACGATACGCGCGTGGGCGAACTGGAAATCACGATCAACCTGTCCAAGCCGGAAAAGGATCCGCGCGATATTGCGGCGCAGAAGAACGCAAAGCAGACCGGCTACCCCAAATGCATGCTGTGCGTTGAAAATCCCGGCTACGCGGGGCGAATGGATTTTCCCGCGCGCCAGAACCACCGCATCGTGCCGGTGCGTTTGAACGGCGAGAGCTGGTATTTCCAGTATTCCCCCTACGCCTATTACGATGAGCATTGCATCGTATTCAACCGCAATCATGTGCCGATGCGCATATCGCGCGAAAGCTTTGTGCGGCTTTTTGATTTTGTGGATCAGTTCCCGCACTATCTGCTGGGTTCCAACGCCGATCTGCCCATCGTGGGCGGTTCGATCCTGTCCCACGACCATTTTCAGGGCGGCGGCTACACCTTCCCGATGGAGCGCGCGGGCGTTCGCTTCCGCGTGGAATCGCCCGATCCTGCGGTGGAGGTATATGCAGCGGACTGGCCAATGACGGATATCGTGCTGACGGGCGCGGATCGCGAAGCCGTGATCGCGCTGGCGGATCGCATTCTGACCGCGTGGCGCGGCTATTCCGATCCCGAATGCGGCATATTTGCCGAAACCGACGGCGCGCCGCACAATACGATCACACCCATCGCGCGCAAGCTGGACGGCGCATACCGACTGCACCTTGTGCTGCGCAACAACCTAACCACCGACATGCATCCGCTGGGCGTATTCCATCCGCACGCGGAGCTGCACCACATCAAGAAGGAAAACATCGGCCTGATCGAGGTCATGGGCCTGTTCATCCTGCCCGGAAGGCTGAAAACGGAGCTTGCCGCGCTCGCCGATTATCTGACCGGCGCGCGGAGCATCGAATGCGCGCCCGATGAAGCCTCGCCGCTCGCCAAGCATTATACTTGGGTTTGCGATATCGCAAAGCGCACGGGCACGAAGCTGTCCGGCGAGGACGCGCATATCGCGCTGCACGATGCGCTGGCGGACGCCTGCGCGCAGGTGCTGATCGACAGCGGCGTATACAAAAATACCAAATCCGGAAACGCCGGCGTTCTGCGCTTCCTGCGCACCGTCGGCTGCGGCGATAAAATCTAGAATTGAATCCTTTTTCAAAGGCATCGAGCGTGCATTACGCTCGGTGCTTTTTTGTATAGAATACGTCGATCCGCGCAACAATAACAGGAAAAAACCGGTCGAGGTATGTTTGCATGAAGGACGATTCCACCGACATTCTGAAGCGAAGCGCGATATCGCCCGCGCTGGATGAAAGCATACGCCATCTGAAAACGCTGTTTTCCAGTCCAGAAAACGCGGATCTGCGCCTGCGTGATTTTCGCTGCGGCGATATCCGCCTGTGCGCGGTCTACATGGACGGTCTGGCGGACGAGGATCGAATCGGTGATTTCATCATCCGCCCGCTGCAGGGGCGCGCGATGGACGTGCTTTTATCCGGCGATTCCGCCGCAAAGGCGATCGCGGATCATATAATCGAGGTGTCCGGCGCGGAAACGGCGTCGATTTGGACAGAAGCGATCGCGCCGATTCTGGCGGGCAAAACCTGTCTGCTGATCGACGGATGCGCGGAAGCGCTGATTCTGGATACGCTCAAGCCGCCGCACCGCGGCATCGATAAGCCGGAGGCCGAATCCGTGATCTGCGGATCGCACGAAGCATATACCGAACATCTGCGCACCAATCTATCGATGCTGCGCCGCTACGTGCAATCGGAAAATCTGATCTGTGAAAGCATGAAGGTCGGCATGGAAATCCCGACCGGCATCGCGATTGCGTATCTCAAGGGCGTCGCCAACGAAAAATGCATATCGGAGGTCAAGCGGCGCATACTGCGCATTCAGGCAAAATCCGTGCTGGGCATCGGCGCGCTGCAGCAGCTGATCGAGGATCATCCGTTCGCGGTCATGCCGCAGATGCTGCAAACGGAACGTCCGGACAGAACCGCCGCCGGCCTGCAAAGCGGCCAGATCGCCATATTGATGGACAATTCCCCGTATGCGCTGATTCTGCCGATTACGATCTTTCATCTGCTGCATGCGACGGACGACAGCTTTCTGCGCTGGCAATATGGAACGCTGATGCGCATCGTGCGCATGTTCGGGCTGCTGCTGTCGCTGCTGCTGCCCGCGCTGTATCTTTCGGTTACACTGTATCATACGCATCTGATCCCCATGCCGCTCTTGACCTCGATCGCCGAAACGCGCGCAAACGTGCCATTTCCCATCGCAGCGGAGATATTATTCATGGAAGCTTCGTTTCATTTGCTGAACGAGGCCGGAATGCGCATGCCGCGCCAGATCGGATCGGCGCTGGGCATCGTGGGCGCGCTGATTCTGGGTCAGGCCGCCGTTTCCGCATCGATCATCAGCCCGATATTGATCATCATCGTGGCGCTTACCGGACTCGGCACCTATGCGACCCCCGATTACAGCTTCGGCATGGGCATCATCATTTACAGAACGCTGCTGATTCTGCTATCGGCGTTCATGGGGCTGTACGGCGTAATGCTGGGCATGTTTTTCATCGCGCTGCAATTATGTTCGCTGGAATCCTTCGGCGTAAAATACTGTGCTCCCGTCGCGCCGCACCACCGGCACAATCCGGACATCATCGCGCGGCTGCCCATCTGGATGCAGCGCCGCGCAATGTTCTTCGCATCACAGAAACGCATCTGGGGAGGTGATTCCAATTGAAAAGCGTTCTTCCGGGGCGCGGCGCCGCCGCATCGATGATGTACATCGCCTGTACCGCGCGCGTGTTCTGGGGCGTGGCGGTGGATTACACGGACGCGATGAACGCATCCTGGATCGCCGCACTCGCCGCGCTTGTATTGATTCTGCCGCTGTCGTTCGCCGTGCGTCAGGCGGCGGAATTATCCAGCGCTTCGCCGTGGGAAAATATGGCGCGCGGCATTCCGAAGATCATTGCAGACGCGCTGTCCGCGCTGTTCATCGCCGTGCTGATCTTCGATTGCGCGGTAAATATGCGGCTGCTGGCCTCCACCGCGAACATCATGGCGCTGAGCGATATTCCGATCGCCGCGCTGATGCTGCCAATCGCACTGCTGATCGCCTATTCCGTAAAATGCGGCGCTTCCGGCGTGGGCTACAGCGCGCGCATCTATCTGCTTTGCATGCCGCTTTTGCTGATCGTGGTATTCATCGTGCAATTCAAGGCGTACCGAATCGGATGGCTGTTTCCGATTTGGGGCGGCGGCGCGCACGCCATCGCCAATACGGCACAGGTATGCGCGGGCTGGGGCGCTCTGATCTGTTTAGTTTCCATGGTGTCGCTGCCGGATCGAAAGCGCCATGTATTGATGCGCGCGATCCTGCTGGCGATGATCACCGCGGCCGTTTTGCTGCTGGCGCTCCGGATGCTGTATCCATCGCTGACGGGCGCGCAGATCACGCGCGCGACGCGGGCGGATATGATCTTCAGCAACGGCCGCGTGGCGCTTTCGCTGCAAATGATTCTGACGATTCTGTGGTACGGAAGCATACTGTATCTGCTGACGGCTGAGGCGGTAACCGCGGCATGCTATGTGAAAATCGCGCTGCCCAAATCCCGCCCCGCGATCACGGGACTTCTGCTGGGCGCGGCGGCGCTGATCTTCGGCGTTACGCTGGCGGGCAACCAGGCGGTATGCCGCATCTTCAACCGATGGCTGTTTATCGCGCTCGGCGGGATCATCGCGCTGACGATGGCGCTGGGCTGTATTTTCAGGAGGAGTAAAACATGCGAAAGCTGATGGCGCTCGCGCTGCTGATCTGTCTGCTGACCGGCTGTTCGCAGCGCCAGCAGGTGGAAAATCAGGCGTATGTACTGGTGATGGGCGTGGATCGCACGCCGGACGGCATCCGCATTACCGCGCAGATGCCGAAGGTTTCGCAGAACGATCAGGCGGACGACGGCGCGGCGGGCGGATCGTATCTGAAGCTATCCGTATCCGGAACCAGCTACGCGGACGTTCTGCAGCGGCTCAGCTGGGCGGTTCCGCGCACGCTGAATTTATCGCAGCTTAAAATGCTGGTGCTTTCCGAGAAGCTCGCGCGCGATCCGATGTGCGGCGATCTATTGGAGGAAATCGCACAGACGAAGCGCCTGTTCGCAGCGGCGCAGGTGGTGGTCTGCGCGGGCGATGCGAGCGGCTTCGTCATCGCGCTCGAAGCCGTGATGGGCAGCCGCCTGTCCACGGATATTACGTCGATGTTCGATCATTATATTGAAAGCGGCGAAATTCCCGAATGCCGCCTGGCGGACTGCTATTATCTGACGAAATCGATCTATTCCGATCCGATGCTGATTTACGCCAATTATGATGACGCTTCCACTGCGTTTTCCGAAACGCTGGAAGAAGCGGAAAAGCGCACCCGCACGGATGTGAAAAACCATTATCTGGGCGCGGCGCTGTTTTCAAACGGCAGCATGCGCGGGCTTTGGGGGCGCGATGAAACGATACTCGCCAATCTGATTCGCGGCAGCACGCGCACGTTCAAATATGAATATGAGGGGCGCAATCTGGATATCGCGCCTTCGCGCCCACCGACCGTGCGCATCGATACGGATGCGGAACCTGTGCGCGTTTCCGTAAGCCTGCATCTTACCGTAAATTCGCAGGAGGCCGGCATCGATCCGGACGCGCTTTCGCGCGATCTGCGCATGAAGCTTTACGATCTTCTGACCGATGCGCAGCGCATGGACATAGAACCGTTTGGATTTGCCGAATGTGCCGCGCGGAACTTTACGACGATCGATGAATTTATCGAATACGGCTGGAAACGCCGCTTCGCGAGCGCTAATTTCGACATAAATGTAAATCTGCTGCGCGCGGACGCTTGACAGCGCACGGAAAACGATTTACAATGAAATTACGTTGATTACAAAGGAATGATGTAGATGTATCTTCTGCTGATAAATCCAATGTCCGGTCGAGGCATGGGCGTAAAGCTGTGCGATCAGATCACGGCGGTTTTGAAGGAGCGCGGACTTTCATATTGCATGGAAACCGCCGCCCTTGAAACGCAGGCGGATGAAATCGCCGCGCGCCACATAAACGATCAATTGGACGGCATTATCGTCGTGGGCGGCGATGGTTCGCTGTATCAGACCGTCAACCGCGTTCGCGATAATCCCGCGCCGCTGATCATCGTTCCCTGCGGAACGGGCAATGATTTCGTCCGCGCTCTGAATTTCCCCCGCGACCCGATTCAGGCACTGAAGATGCAATTGGATGCACAGCCACGCCGGATCGACGTGGGCAGAATGAACGATATCCGCTTTTTGAACGTGGGTGGAACGGGCTTTGATGTGGATGTCCTGCGCAAGACCGAACTGTATAAGGATCGCTATACCGGTCTGCGCGCCTATTTCCGCGGTCTGGTCGCCGCCATACGGGATTATCGCCCGATGCAGGCGAAGGTTTCCATCGATGATGGTCCCGCGCAGGATATGCGATTCGCCATTCTGTCCATCGGAAACGGAAGCTACATCGGCGGCGGCATGAAGGCCGTGCCGGACGCGGAGGTAGACGATGGCCTGTTCGATGTGATCATCGTAAAGCCCGTGAAGAAATGGATGATTCTGCCACTGATTGCGCTGTTCATCACCGGAAAGCACGTTCGCTGCGGGCTGGGGCGCAGAATCCGCTGCAAAAAGATTCGCATGGAATGCCCGAACATGACGGTGAATCTGGATGGCGAGCTGCTCAATACGGATTGCGCCGAATTCGAAATCCTGCCGCGCGCGCTTTCGATTCGCGCGCCGAAATAATGTATGGAAAAACTGCCGGAATCCGATATCGGAACCGGCAGTTTTTTATATTGATTATTTGCGGGGTATGGCGTTGATGCACAGCCCTTCCGCATCGTGCGCCGCTTCGGCGATGATTTCGGATACCGTTGGATGCGGATGAATCACATCGGACAGGCTTTTCACCGTGCCGCCGTGGCGCATCACCGCCGCGATTTCCGCAATCATATCGGTAGCGCGCGGCGCCATGATCTGGCAGCCCAGTATTTTTCCGTTTTCCGCATCGGCAACCAGCTTGATCAGCCCCTGATTTTCATCCATCACCATGCAGCGCCCGTTCGCGGCGATGTTGAACACGCCGGTCTGCACGCGCAGCCCCTGCTGCTCCGCCTGATTCTGCGAAAGGCCGATCATCGCAATCTCCGGATCGGTGTAAACGCACGCGGGCACGATGGTGTAATCCATCGCCGCATCCCCTCCCGCGCAGTTGGCGGCGGCGATCATGCCCTGCGCCGTCGCGGCGTGCGCCAGCTGAATCTTGCCCGTAATATCGCCGATGGCGTAAACGCCCTCCGCCGATGTGCGCATATGATCGTCCACCTCGATAAAGCCGCGGCGATCCGGTGTGATTCCGATGTGCTCCAGGCCACAGTCTGCCGTCATGGGCTTTCTTCCGATGCATACGATTACCGCGCCCGCCGCGCGGCTTTCGGTTTTTCCGTTCATTTCAAATTCTACCGTGCGCCCGTTCTGTATGCGCTGAACGCGCGCGCCCAGCAGAAATTCTACCTTTTTCTTTTTCAGAATTGCCTTTACCTTCGAAGTGATTTCGGGAATCACACCGGGCAGAATATCCTCCATCATTTCAATAATTGTCACGCGCTTGCCCAGCGCAGAAAACAGCGTGGCAAATTCCAGACCGATTACGCCGCCGCCCACCACGATTACATTGTTGACCAGATAATCCGCGGCCAGCACATCATCGCTGGTATAGGTATTTTCGATGCCCGGAATCGGCGGGCGCGCGGGTGCGGAACCCATCGCCAGAATCGCCCGATCGAAGGTTACCATCCGATCGCCCACCTGAATGCGGTGCGGCGCGGTAAACCTGCCAAAGCCATGGATCACTTCCACGCCGTTCGCCCGCTCCAGCGCTTCGATGCCGCCGCGCAGGCGCGCGACGCGCGCGTTTTTGAATTCCACCAGCTTCGCATAATCGATGCTTACATTTTCCGCATGAATTCCAAACGTGCCGCCGGAGAGCACGCTTTCATAGACCTCCGCGCCGTGCAGAAGCGCCTTGGTGGGAATGCAGCCGCGGTTTAAGCAGGTGCCGCCCAGCTCGCGCGCCTCGATCAGGCAGGTTTTTCTGCCGAGCTGTGTGCAGCGAATCGCCGCTTCATAGCCGCCGGGGCCGCCGCCGAGAACCACAATATCAAAATCGTATGTCATGCTTCATACCGTTCCTTTCCTGAATGATTCCGCCTTTATTATACGGTATAATTCATCAAAGGAAACTATATATTGATAAACTCAATTTATAATTAACGTGATTTAACCTGTACGCGTTTACCACGCTTCCAGAAGCGCCGGAATCCCGCCCAGCGCGTCGACCTCCGCATCGGGCGCAAAGTCCATTTTGTTTTCGCGGTGCAACGGATTGTACCAGATCGTTCGAATTCCCGCGTTGATTCCGCCGCGAATATCCGAAGTCAGGCTATCGCCGATCATCACGGTTTCATCTCGCTTGAAATCGGGAATCTGCGCAAAGCAGCGTTCAAAAAATTCGCGGCTGGGCTTGTTGAAGCCGATCAGTTCCGATATGAATATATCATCCATGTATCGCGCGAGATCGGCGCTTTCAATGCGCGATTTCTGCACCTGCAAATTTCCGTTGGAGGCGATGTACAGGCGGTATTTCCCGTACAGCGCGTCCAGCAGCGCCTGCGCGCCCGACAGGAAATAATGCCCGACGCACAGATAGCGTTCGTACGCCGGCTGAATCGCTTCGGGATCGCACGCAATATTTCGTTCCGCAAACAAAGCCGCAAATCTACCCGTCAGTACATGAGATCGCGATATTTCGCCGCGCTCCAGCATCTGCCAATGCCGTTCGTTATGTTCATGATACCGCGCCAATAATTCTTCCGTGGGTGCAATGCCAAAATCGATAAACGCCTTTTCCAGCGCAATTCTTTCCGCCCGATCAAAATCCAGAATCGTATTGTCCAGATCGATAAATATGTTTCGAATCATCGTAAACCTTCCCGTTCTTTTGTACTGTATGTACACTTCGACCCATTGCATTGCATTTCCTGCCGCGCCATGCGGATTTACGAATCTTTTATGCAGCTTTCGATTTACAAACGCGAAAATGACTGTAAACAGCGGCGCGGTACCCTTTTCCCCCGCCGCGCATAATCTGTCATGGAGCCTGCAGGCTCCAATTCCAAAAAGGGGGGCAAATCTATGGCGACATTTACCAATCAGGCGGCGCTTGCCTACAATAATATCGTAACCAATTCCAACACCGTCGCGGGCGAAATTGTGGAGGTTTTATCCGCCACCAAAACGCCGATTTCCGCGAGCTATGCGCCGGATGATGTAATCACCTACGCCATCAGCATCGTAAACACCGGAACGGCGGCGTTTACGAATTTAACCGTATCGGACAATCTGGGCGCGTATACGTTCGGCGCGACCAGCGTAACCCCGCTTTCCTACGAAGCCGGCACGGTGAAATATTACGTCAACGGCGTATTGCAGACCGCGCCTACGGTCACCGCGGGGCCGCCGCTCACGTTTACCGGCATCAGCGTGCCCGCGGGCGGAAACGCGCTGATTCTGTATTCCGCGCGCGCGAACAGCTATGCGCCGCTGGGCACGGGCGGAACGGTGGAAAACACCGTGACCATCACCGGAAGCGGCGTGACCGCGCCTGTCACCACCACCGGCACGATCGATGCGACTACCGCCGCGCGGCTTTCGCTGACGAAAGCGGTAAGCCCCGCCAGCGTTTCGGAAAATCAGCCGATTACGTTTACGCTGACCGTCGCCAACAGCGGCGGCTCCGCCGTAACCGCCGCCGACAACGCAGTAATTTCGGATACCTTCAACCCGCCGCTGACCATTACGAGCGTAACCTACAACGGCGTTGCATGGACTGCGCCGACCAATTACACCTACAACGCCGCGACCGGCGCGTTCGCCACCGTCGCGGGACAGATCACCGTGCCTGCCGCCACCTACACGCAGGATACGACCACCGGCGTTTGGGAAACCGCGCCCGGTATCGGCACGCTGGTCATCACCGGAACGATGTAAAGTATATCCTCGGCCGGCTTCCCAAAAATGGGCAGCCGACCCTTTTTCACGGGATTATTTACCCGAACGCCGTTGAGCGATCCGGCGGCGCATGGTATAATTAAAATATTATGTTTTACAAAGGAGCAGAGCCATGTCCAATTCGTTCCGCAAGCTGATCGGAAGCCGATCCTTCTATAAGATGGTGCTGGCGATCGTGATTCCCATCATCATTCAGAACGCGATCACGAATTTCGTAAACCTGTTGGACAATCTGATGGTGGGCGCGATCGGCACCGAGGAAATGAGCGGCGTCGCCATCGCCAATCAGCTGATTCTCGTATTCAATCTGGCGATCTTCGGCACGATCTCCGGCGCGGGCATTTTTTCATCGCAGTTCCACGGCGCGGGCAGCGATGAAGGCGTGCGCACCTGCTTCCGCTACAAGGTGATCGTGGGCGCGATGGTAACAATCATCGGAATCCTTCTGTTCCTGCTGTTCGGCAAGAACCTGATCGCGCTGTACCTTACGGATACATCCGATCCTGTGCGCCGCCAGGACACGCTGAATTACGCATTTGAATACCTGCGCATCATGGTAATCGGTCTGCCCGCCTTCATGATTACCCAGGGCTACGCCGGTACGCTGCGTGAAACGCGCGAAACGCGCATTCCGATGGCCGCCAGCATCATCGCCGTCGCGGTCAACATGACGTTTAACTACCTGCTGATCTTCGGCAAGCTTTTCTTCCCGCGGCTGGGCGTGGCGGGCGCCGCCATCGCAACGGTGCTTTCCCGATATGTGGAACTTGCGTTCATCATGATCTATACCCATTCTCATACCGAACGTTTCCGCTTCGCCCGCGGGCTGTATAAAACGATGCGCATACCGATGGATATGGCGATCACCATCACGAAGAAAGCGCTGCCGCTGCTCGCCAACGAACTGATCTGGGCGCTGGGCGCGACCACGCTGGTGCAGATCTATTCCTTCCGCGGGCTGGACGTCGTAGCCGCCACAAACATTTCCTCCACGGCGTGGAACCTGTTCAGCACGGCATTTATGTCGCTGGGCAACGCCGCCGGAATCATCGTGGGCATCCAATTGGGCGCGGGAAAGATCGATACCGCGCGCGATTACTGCTGGAAGCTGGTGGCGTTTTCCGCGGCAACCGGAATTTTCTTCGGCGCGCTGCTGCTCGCCTGTTCCAGCGCCATCCCGATGCTGTACAATACGAGCGACGCCGTGCGCGCGCTTTCCGCAAAGATGATGCGCTGCGTGGCGGTCGCCATGCCCGTGCACGCCATCCCCCATTGCGCCTATTTCATCATGCGGTCGGGCGGCAAAACCGGCATCACCTTCGTATTTGACAGCGTGTTCAGCTGGGTGGTATACGTGCCCATCGCTTATCTGCTGACCCGCTTCTGTCCGTCCATGGATATCGTATGGATTTATCTGTGCGTGCAGATGGCGGATATTATCAAGAGCATTTTTGGCATTTACCTTCTGAAGCGCGGCACATGGCTGGTCAATATGGTCGGGAACGAGGGCGCGCAGGAAGCATAACCTGATTGATCGTGCGGGTGGTTTTCTTCGCTTTTTCTTCAGCTCGCTTGGTTTTTCTCAAACTCGCCATCGTCGCCGGTGCTCATTTTCTTACCCTTCCCTTTCGAATTGGAATTGACAATACATGCCATTCCATGCGGGATAAAAACCGTTAGTACATTTGTTCTATCGCCGCGCGGGTCAGAGCGTCGGCGAAAAACGCACCGGATACCTTGCGGCGCAGCGGCAAAATCTTTGATTTTACCGACTGCGGTCGGCAAAGCCGACTTGAAATCCCACATTGGGATTTCAACCTTTACAAAGTTCCGGCAGCGGCGGTGCTGGGAACCGAAGGTTCCGCACCGGCTGGTCGCGCCTGCGATACGTCGCAGTGGCGCGACTGCTTTATATGCAAAAGCCGCGGCTCCGGATGACCCCTCCGGAATCGCGGCTCAATGCCTGTATTGAGTTGTGCAAAGAAGTTAAGTTCTGCTCTTATGTTGTTTCTTATGTTTTGGTGTTGTTTCTTATGTTTTGGGCATAAGAAAACCGTCGTGTGTGCGGCGGTGGTGGTGTGGTATACATAGCAAAACCGCCCTGCTTTCGCTTGGCGGTCTGTATTACTCTTTGATGGTTTTTCCGTTGTACACAGGATAATCTTCTGGATGTAGATTCTGCCAGATCAGATCATCCATGAATCTTTCTACCGCATGGCTTTTATCTGTTGGTTCTCCTTCTTCATCAGAATAATCCATTGTCAAAAACATAAGTTCATCAGTAATCTTATCAAGATCATCTGTAGCAAGCAGTTTATCTGCTTGATCCGGAAGAAATTCCGAAAGAATATTTTTCTGTTTTTCCGTAATAAGCAGCATTTTAAACTCCTTTCTTTTTTGGCGATGTTTGAACCAATCTCCCGTAAGATGGATTTACTCCTACCTTGCAGTTTCCTTCTTTGTGGACATAAATCCGCTCTGTTTTCGAACGATCTACAACATCCGCTGGATTGGTAAGCGTCGAAAGCACATCCCCAATTGATACAGGCTCTCTTTTTTGCTCATAACTACCGATGATTCTATCAATAAAATGGGTTGTGTATTCTTTGATTAAGACACCATCAGATGTATTGATGCCAACAAGCGTACGTTCAACGTTCTCTGCTACCTTCATGTAGTGATCAAAGCCCGTTAATGCCGAAAGCTCTCCGCGCTCAACAGCACGATCGTATCCACGTTTGAGCCATTCGCGGTTTTGCTGTGTCTTTAGTATAGCATATTTCGGCGTTCCTTTCAACTGGTCAATCGTCTTTACCTGCCTGAATCCCGCCACACGCATGCGGTCGCGCTGCATGTCCAGACCCGCCGCCCTGCTGACCTTTTCATAGTGATCCTGCAACGCGTTGATCTTCGATTGCGCTTCGCGGCGGGCGACGTCGTCGCCGCTGGCCTTGGCGGCGATCGCAATGTCCTTCTGCGCGCGAACGGCGGTTTCAATGCGCCGCTGCTCCTGCGACCATTCGTACCGCGACATGGTTCTGCCGTCGATTTCGATCTCCGCGGCGCTGTTTTCGCGGTACATGCGCAGTTCATCCGCATCGTGCGCAGGCGCGGATACGCCCAGGATGATCGGAAACATGGTGTGCTTGCAGTTCCACGCGCCGAACGGACGACCCAATGAATTCTGCAATTCCTCGAAATCGCGGTTGCTGAATTGCAATCCCTGATAGGGCAGATGATCCGTCGCGCACAACGCATGCGCGGAAATTTCAATGCCGTCCGCACCGTATTCGTTGCCCAGCTGGCGCAATACATCGTTGTTGATCACGCGCACGCCGTCCAATACGTTCTGGCGAATCGCGCTGTCCAACCGGCGCGTCATGCCGCTGTTCGGGTACTTGACGCGCAGACCGTCCTGCGCCGCTGTTTTCATCGCGCGGCGAATGGCGCTGTTGTAATCGGTCACGCCCGATTGAACCGCGGAAATGGCTTCATCTACCGCCTTGCGGTAACGCTGCGTTTCGATGGTCGTCTGCGACAGGTTTTTAAACGCCTGTGCGGTGATGCGCAATTGCGCCTTCAACAAACGTTCGATCGGCTTGGACAGCTTCGGCAAGCCCTTGACGATGGGCGCATAGTCCGTCGCGAACCATTGCTCCGCAAACCGCGCATCGCTCTCGGCGACCGCGCGAAATACGCGATCCAGATCGGCAACGCTCATGTTGGCGGCTTTCGCGATTTCACGCTTGATGCGCTTTGCGTTCAGCCCGACGCGCTTCATCTCGGTCAGGCGGTGAACATCGCTCGCTTTCAGGCTTCCGATGTCCATCGGATCTTCTTCGACCTTTGTCAATGTTTTGACCGGAGCGGCATGCATTCGCTCCGGTCGTTTTTCGTTTCATTACTTACCAAATAACTGTACCCAGTAATACACATTTCCCGCCTTCACACAGCATACGCCGATCGAGCCGAAGCCCGAACGCAGGATGTTGGCGCGGTGTCCATCGGAGGTGAGCCACGCCGCCATCACCTTATCGGCGGTCTGCTGCCCGCGGGCGATGTTTTCGCCGTAAGCCAGATTGGAAACCGTGCGCCACTTCGTGCCGTCCGGCCGCGTATGGCTGAACTTCTTCACGATTTCGTAGGCGCGGGTGCGCGCCGCGGCGGTGAGCGCCGCATCCACCCGAAGCGTTTTCAGTCCGCGCGCCGCACGTTCCGCGTTTACCTGCGAAACCACCTGCTGCGCTTTACCGCTCATTTCATAAACGGCTGCATTCGCGGCAAAGCCGAACTGGCAAAGCATGGATACGATGATCAGGATGATCGCTGTAATTCTGGTCGTTCTTTTCATATTTGATCCCTTCTTTCGTGTTTCTGTAATTCTTTTGAAATATATTTCACATTTAATTTATATTATTTCACTGAATCCGTCAACACAAAATGGGCAAATATCCACAAACTGACAGCGCAGGCAGGCATTGCCAAATGCCTCATGATGTTGGCAAAGTCAACATCATGCCAGACGCTGAAAAACGTCGCAAGACAAGGAAACAAGGGCTGGAAATGAGGGCGCATACACAGACGTATGTAACCGATTTTACAGCCCTTATTGACGCAGTAAGCAGAGATTTCAACTTCGTCAGAAGTTGTTCGGGAAATCTCTGCAGTTGCGGGGTTTGTCAGCGGTCTGAGGCATTGCCAAATACCAGAAGGCAAGGTATAATAAAAACATATCACAAATCGGAGCGGAAAACATGAATCAGATTCGAGCGGATGTTTTGATCGTTCAAAGAAAACTCGCCCCCAGCCGCGAACGCGCGCAGGCGCTGATCGCCGCAGGATTTGCCTACGCAAACGGTGCGCGCATTCAAAAGCCTGCGCAGAAGCTGAGCGATGCGGATGAAATCGAAATCCGCGGTGACGTATGTCCCTACGTGAGCCGCGGCGGCTTCAAGCTGGCGAAGGCAATCGAGGTCTTTCACGCGGATGTGCGCGGCGCGGTATGCATCGATGTGGGCGCTTCTACGGGCGGCTTTACCGATGTGCTTTTGCAGAACGGCGCATCGCGCGTATATGCGGTGGACGTGGGCACGGCACAGCTGGACACGCGCATCGCCGCCGACCCGCGCGTCGTTTCGATGGAAAAAACGAACGCGCGGACGTTATGCCGCGCGGATTTCCCCGTGCCGCCGACGATCGGCGTAGTGGACGTATCTTTTATTTCAATTCTGAAGATTCTGCCCGCCCTGCGCGATGTGCTGGGCGAACGGGGACGAATTCTTACGCTGATCAAGCCGCAGTTTGAAGCCGGACGGGACGCCATCGGCAAAAACGGCGTGGTCAGCAAAATCGAAACCCATCGGCGCGTGCTTCGGGACATTCAGGCAAACGCCCCGCAGTGCGGCTGGCGCGTGCGCGCGATGGATTTTTCGCCGATACAGGGCGGCGATGGAAACCTTGAATTTCTGGCGGAGCTGGTTCCCGCCGATTCCGGCGCGCCCGCAGATGCGATCGATATCGATTCCATCGTGCGCCGCGCGCACGCGGCGTTTCGCGGAAAATGACGCGCTATTCCCCCGCTTCCTCGGCAAAGGCAAGCAGCGCATCTCGCACCGCTTCCGGCGATTCCAGCGAATTGATCTGATCGCGGAATTTCGCCGCGCCGCGCATACCGGATATGTACCATGCGATGTGCTTGCGCATTTCCAGCATGCCGCCGCGCGCGCCGTGCAGACGTTCCTCCAGCGCAAAATGCCGAAGCGCCATTTCCACGCGATCGCGCCCCGTGGGCGGCGTCCACGCCCTGCACGACAGCGCGCAGGCGATTTCATCAAATATCCACGGATTGCCCTGCGCCGCGCGCGCAACCAGCACCGCATCGCATCCGGTCTGTTCGCGCATCCGAATCGCATCCGCGCCG
>JABLTK010066339.1_pt1 | contig 22634 bp, 19 predicted proteins | sample 7160131 | NCBI WGS metagenome assembly JABLTK01 (sample SAMN14651221, study PRJNA627086) | human gut metagenome | isolation source: feces | host: Homo sapiens
GCTTTCAATAGATATAAAGATAATAAATCGGAAAAAGACATTAGATTGCTTTCTAAAAGCTTATCAAATGTTCCTTCGGACTCTTGGTTCATTCAATGTGCAATTAAGAAAGCAAATTATTCGTTTTTAGCCAATAAAGAAAATGTTATTTTCGGTGGGAAGTTTAATTTCTATCAGAGGATAAAAAATAAAATTACAAGTGAACAATTCAAAGAAAATAGACTTTTAGGGATTTATTCCCAAGGCGAAACGCCAAAAGGCGGAAACCGTAAATTCAAATTAGATCTTAAAAACAATCAAATCATTTTCAAATTCTCAAGATATAAATACATCAATCTTCAATTACCAAAACTTCATAGGAATTACCTTTATGAAATAATCAACTTGGAAGAGCAATGTAAACAGAAGTTATCTAATTTCAGTGTTGAATTGAAATTAGATAAAATTTGTATAACATTTGATGATTCCAAAATCTATTGTTCCAATTTTTGCATATTTTTTACTCTATGGCTAATAATACTCTTGAAATACAAAAAAGGAGGAATTTATATGCCAAAACTTAATGAATTAGAACTTCAAAACGTTCGTCATTTAATAGGTGAACATGAGATGTCTTATCAAAAATTATCTTCTTATGCTCAAAACTGTACAGATCCCGTGGTTAAGCAAATGTTTGAAAAATCTGCCCAAGATGCTTTAAACACAAAACAAAAGCTTATGGGATTTTTAACTACAGACTAAAAGAAAGGGGAGATAAATATGTTAGAAAAGTACATGGTAAATGATGTTTTATCACAAGTAAATAGCAGTATAGGTAATTATGCCAATATAATTACGCAGGCTTCATGTCCTGAATTTAGAAAGACAATGCAAGATATTAGAAACAGCTGCGAGACATTTCAATATGATTTATACAAGGTAGCTCAAAACAAGGGATATTATCAACCTGCGAGAATAGCAACACCTGAAGAGGTTCAAACAGTAAAAGATATATTTGTTCAAGGCTAAATAAGTAAAGAAACGGTGCAGAATCTAAATCTGCATCGTTTTTGTATAATTTAGGTGCCGTAAATCAGCTTATAAGAATCTTCTATACAAGACCATTTTACTGACATCAATAAAATGGTTCAAATCGGTTTAGGAGCCTATAGAGAACAGATTGACTATAAATTAACTCGTTATGCATGTTATCTAATAGCACAAAATGGTGATAGTAGAAAAATGAACACATGAATTTTTTTAGCTAAATTGCATATATTTATATTGATGTACGTAAAAAAGTACGGTATAATAGCATTAGGTAGTATGAAATATCGTTAAAAAGTTGAGGAATTTAAGTGCGTAAACACAAACTATTTTTGTAAGGAGGGATTGATATGACAAATACAAATATAACAAATTTTCGTAAAAATATATATGAGTTGCTTGAAACAACAATAAAATACAATGAACCTATAAATGTTTCAACAAAAAATGGTAATGCAGTGGTAATATCGGAGGCGGATTATAACAATCTTATGGAAACACTATATATTTCTTCTGTACCAGGCTTGAAGGATGAGATAATAAAAAGAGGTAATGCGCCTGATGAAGATTTTGTAAATGAAGATGAGGTGGATTGGGACTAATGTACACTATTCAATATAACAAAAATGTCTTAAAAGAGATACAGAAACTAAAGGAAAACAAATTGGCAGAAAAGGCACATAAACTTATAGAAATAATAAAAATAAATCCTTATCAAACGCCACCTCCATATGAAAAGCTAGTTGGCGATTTGGAATCGTATTATTCACGCAGAATAAATTTGCAACATAGACTTGTTTATCAGGTGATAGAGGACGAGAAAAAAGTAAGAATACTAAGTGCATGGTCACATTATGAAAATATGTAAATCGACTTTTGTTGAATTTTTTTATATTTTATAGTATACTTTTGTTTGGTAGTAAAAAAGAGACATAGTAGTAACCTTTTTTGTTTTTTAAAGTAACAAATAGGGTTAGTTCTAGTCTGTTATATAAAAAGTTATGAGGTGAAAAAATGGCAAAACCAATTGTAGCACTTATTGGAAGACCAAATGTAGGCAAATCTACATTTTTTAATTACATAGTAGGAGAGAGAAAATCAATCGTAGAAGATACACCTGGCGTTACTAGAGACAGAGTGTATGCAGACACGGAGTGGAGAGGAAGAAAGTTTACTTTGATTGATACGGGAGGTATCGAGCCAAAGTCTACTGATGAAATTCTTGTTCAAATGAAAAGACAAGCACAAATAGCTATGGAAACAGCTGATGTTATTATATTTTTAACTGATATAAAGCAAGGCGTTACAGCTGCAGACCACGAAGTGGCAACCATGCTTAGAAAGACTGGTAAGCCTATTGTTTTAGTTTGCAATAAAGCAGATAGAATAGGTGATGCACCAGCTGAATTATATGAATTTTATAATCTTGGACTTGGTGAACCATATCCAGTATCAGCTTTGAATCAACTTGGAACAGGCGAAGTTCTAGATGCTGTTTATAATTCTTTTCCAGAAGAAACAAGTATCGATGATGATGACGAATATATCAGAGTTGCAGTTATAGGCAAGCCTAATGCTGGTAAATCTTCTTTGATTAACAAAATTTTAGGTGAAGAGAGACTTATTGTTTCAAATATTGCTGGAACAACTAGAGACGCAATAGATACTCCTTTTGAAAACGAATATGGAAAGTATATTTTTATTGATACAGCTGGTATTAGAAGAAAGAGCAAAATAGAAGAAGATATTGAAAAATATAGTATTATTCGTGCTAAAGCTGCTATAGATAATGCCCATGTTTGCATATTAGTAATTGATGCAACTGAGGGTGTTACAGATCAAGATACAAAAATAGCTGGTGAAGCGCATGAAGCTGGAAAAGGTGTTATTATACTAGTTAATAAATGGGATGCTGTTGAAAAAGAAAATGGCACATTGGAAGCATATAAAAGAGATGTATATACAAAACTTGCATATATGACATATGCTCCAATTGTATTTGTTTCAGCACTTACAGGTCAAAGAGTTGATAAAATTTTTCCACTTATAAATTCTGTAAATGAACAAAATGCTAGAAGAATAACAACTGGAATGCTAAATGATGTTATGAATGAGGCTGTTACTATGGTTCAACCGCCTAGCGACAAAGGTAGAAGATTAAAGATATATTATGCAACACAAGTATCTACACGCCCTCCAACATTTGCAGTATTTTGTAATAGTGCAAAGTTATTCCATTTTTCATATCAAAGATACATTGAAAACCAAATCAGAAAAAATTTCGGAGGCCTAGAGGGAACACCAGTTAGAATTTTAGTTAGAGAAAAGAAGAAAGAAGATTTATAAAATCGAATATAAAAAATATAATAGAAGATATACAAAGGAGGAATTTTTATGATATGGCAACTAATTGTTATAGCCATGGTAGGATATTTAATTGGTAGCGTAAATTTATCAATTATTTTAAGCAAACTTATGGGAAAAGGAGATATTAGAGAGCAGGGCAGTGGAAATGCCGGAACAACGAATACATTAAGAGTCCTTGGAAAAGGTCCAGCCGCTTTAGTATTGATATTTGATATTTGTAAGGCAGTAATTGCAATATTGCTTGCAAAAGGAATATTTGCTATTTCAGGTGTAGAAATGTATAGTACATGGACAGGTGGAGCGGGAGGAATTGCTTTACCTGCGTTATCATTTAATTTAACATATGAACTAGGTATATTGCTTGCAGCACTTGGTGCAATACTTGGACATAATTACCCTATTTATTATGGTTTCAAAGGTGGAAAAGGTATTGCAACATCACTTGGAGCATTGTTAATGATAGAATGGCAAATCGGACTTGTATGTTTAGTATTTGCATCAGTTCTTATGATATCTTCAAGAATGGTTTCACTTGGTTCAATATGTGCAGCAATACTTTATCCTGTACTTGTTTGGATAATGGGAAGCGCATTTGGAACATCATTTAAGGCAAGAATGATTTATACTATATTTGCTGTATTAGTTGCAGCACTTGCAATATATAGGCATAGGGCTAACATAACAAGACTTTTAAATGGTACAGAAAACAAGCTTTGGAAGACTAAAGCTGAAAAGTTAGCAGAAATATCTAAAAATTCAGAAGAAACAAAATAAAAACTCCATGGCATATATAAAACGTGCAGAAAGGATGATTTTATGAGTAAAATAGCAGTTATAGGTAGCGGTAGCTGGGGAGTAGCGTTAGCTATGGTTTTAGACAGAAATGGTCACGAGGTTAAATTATGGTCATACAACAAAGAAGAGGCTGAGCTAATAAACAATGAGCATAAATGCAAATTCTTACCCAATATTATAGTTCCCTCTTCAATCAAATGTTTTACAGATTTAGAAGAAAGCATAAAAGATACTGAAATTATTTTAATAGTTACTCCATCTAAAGCAATTAGGGCAACACTTAATAACATGAAACCATTTGTTACAAAAAATCAAAGTTTTGTTTTATGTTCAAAAGGTATGGAACCAGACACACAAATGGTTTATACGCAGGTTATAAAAGAGATAATGCCAGATAATATTGTTTCAGCACTATCTGGCCCAAGCCACGCAGAAGAAGTATCAACAAATATTCCTACAGCACTTGTAATTGCCTCTGAAAGCGACGAAATGGCACTAAATTTACAAGATATCTTCATGAATGATAAATTACGTGTATACACAAATGATGATATGCTAGGCGTAGAAATGGGAGGCTCGCTAAAAAATATAATCGCACTTGCTTGTGGAATAGCAATGGGACTTGGTTATGGAGATAACACAATAGCAGCTCTAATAACTAGAGGAATAGCAGAAATAGCAAGACTTGGTGTTGAGGCCGGAGCCAAAAGAGAAACGTTTTATGGCTTAACTGGAGTAGGAGATCTATTTGTTACTTGTTCTAGTAAACATAGTAGAAATAGACAAGCTGGGATTCTAATAGGACAAGGAAAAAGCGTAGATGAAGCAGTAAAAGAAGTTGGCATGGTAGTAGAAGGAATATATGCTGTTGATGGTGCATATGCACTAGCAAGAAAATATAGTGTAGGCACACCAATAATAGATGTTATGTATGCAATTATACATAACGGAAAATCCCCTGTAGAAGCAACAGCTGAGTTAATGACAAGAGGAAGAAAGAAAGAATTTTAAACATAAAACACCCCAAAACTTTTAGATGTGATACTATCTAGTGTTTTGGGGCATTTTGATTTTAATTTAATAATTCATCCAATATAACAATTTAACAAGTTCATTTATATTTTCATTAGTAACCTTAACACTATTGTAATGCTTAATAGAAACTAATGCCTCGATTTTATAATCTTCTATATTGTCGACAAGTGTAGCAAGCATACAAATACTATCTAAAGGCTTTTGAAAGATGGAAGTCCATCTAAAAGCTCCCTCTTCAATTTGCATATCCTTATTATAATAACTGCTTAAAAACCTATTAAGCTCACATGGCTTTTCTGCAAGCAAAGTAACAATAATATCATTCATAAGCTACACCTCTTAAACTAATTATACATCTTGCGATTAACATAAACAAATGTAAATATTGGTTATTTTGTATATTGAAATACATAAAAAAAGAGTATATAATGTCTGTATATTTAAAAAATCTAAGAAAGAGGGGAATTTTATAATGAAAAACAAAGCAATTACGCCAAGAAATGAAGACTTTGCTAAATGGTATGATGATATCATTAAAGCAGCTAGACTCGCAACATATTCAAGTGTTAAAGGATGCGTAATTCTAGAACCCAATGGGTATGCTATATGGGAAAACATACAAAGGGTAATGGATGGTATGTTTAAAGAAACAGGGCATCAAAATGTAAATATGCCAGTTTTTATCCCAGAAAGCTTATTAAAGAAAGAAGCTGAACATGTAGAAGGCTTTGCACCAGAGGTTGCATGGATTACTCATGGGGGAAATAACGAACTAGAAGAAAGGCTTTGTTTTAGACCCACATCAGAGACTTTATTCAGTGAATATTATGCAAATACGGTTAAATCATATAGAGATTTACCAAAACTATATAATCAATGGGTTAATGTTGTTAGATGGGAAAAAGAAACAAGACCATTTTTGCGTTCTAGAGAATTTTTATGGCAAGAAGGCCATACAATTCATGAAACAGCAAAAGAGGCAGAGGAAGAAACTCTTAGAATGCTTATGGTATATAAGAAATTCTTTACAGATTATCTTGCAATCCCAGCAGTTGTTGGTCAAAAAACAGAAAAAGAAAAATTTGCAGGAGCTGAATACACATATACAGTTGAAGCATTAATGTATAATGGTGTTTCACTTCAAAGCGGAACATCACATTATTTTGGTCAAAAATTCAGTAAGCCATTTAATATAACATTTAGCAATAGAAATAATGAACTTGAAAATCCTTATCAAACATCTTGGGGAACAACTACAAGAATGATTGGTGCTCTAATAATGGTTCATAGTGATGACAACGGACTAGTACTTCCACCAAGAATTGCTCCAAGACAAGTTGTTATAATTCCAATAGGTTCAGATGAAAAAGTTATAGCTAAAACAGAAGAAATCTTATCTAGTCTAAAACAAGCTGGAATTACTGCATATGCAGACTACTCAGAGAAATCACCAGGATTCAAATTTGCTGAAGCCGAAACAAATGGTATACCAGTTAGAATAGAAGTTGGTCCAAAAGATTTAGAAGCAGGAAAGCTTGTTGTTGCAAGAAGAGACACTAGAGAAAAGATGGATATTTCACTAGATACAGACATTGTTACATATGTAAAAGATTTAATGGAGAAGATTCAATCAAATCTATTAGAAACAGCTACAAAGAGAAGAGATGCACTTACATTTACAGCCAAAACAATGGATGATGTAAAACACATAATGGAAACACAACCAGGCTTTGTAAAAGCAATGTGGTGTGGCGACACAGAGTGTGAGCTAAAGATGAAAGAAATTAGAGGTACAAAATCTAGATGTATTCCATTTAAAGAGGAGCAAGAACATATATCTGATACTTGCGTATGCTGTGGAAAACCAGCAAAAACAATGGTTATATGGGGGATACAGTATTAAGAGGAGGATTAAAATGGAGAGAACTTATATAAAAGATATTAAAGTAGGAGAAACTAATAAAGTAAAAGGGTTTATCGAGAACATAAGAGATAAAAAAACTATGGCTTTTATAGTTGTAAGAGATATTACAGGAAAACTTCAAGTTACAATAGAAAAAGAAAAGTTTCCTGAAATCGCAAAAGAAATCGAAGGAGTGCTTCCACACAGTGTAATAACAGTAGAGGGACCTGTAGTAGCAAACGAATTCGTAAAAATGGGTGGAGTAGAGATGCTTCCTGAAAAACTAACAGTAGAATCAAGAGCAGAAGCACTTCCATTAGGTCCAGATGCTAACATCGATACAAGATTAGATTACAGATGGATTGATTTAAGAACAGAAAAAAATCAATTGATGTTTGAAATGCAAACAGAACTTGTAAAAGCATTTAGAGAATTTTGTTTAGAAAGAAACTTCATAGAAATACATACACCAAAGTTAATAGCTACAGCAAGTGAAAGTGGAGCAGATGTATTTGAGCTTGATTACTTTGATGGTAAAGCTTATCTTGCACAAAGCCCACAATTCTACAAACAAATGGCTATGGCTTCAGGATTTGAAAGAATATTCGAGTCGGGTCCAGTATTTAGAGCTGAAAAATCTAATACTAACAAACACGCAACAGAATTTACTGGTTTCGACCTAGAGATTAGTTATATCGAATCATATGAAGACATAATGAAATTCGAAGAAGAAATGCTTGCATATGCACTTGAAAAAGTTCATGCAAAATATGGTGAGAAATGCAAAGAAATATTCGGAAAAGAAATTGTTGTTCCAACACTTCCTTTTCCAAGAATCAAACTTGCAGATTTATATGCAGAGCTAAAAGAAATGTATGGCTTCGAAGTTCCTGCTTCCGAAATGAACGATTTAACAACAGAAGCAGAAAGACTATGCAAAAAATATGCAATGGATAAATATGGTCACGAATTCTTATTTGTTACAGATTATCCAAAGGATAAGAGAGCATTTTATCATATGAGAAAAGATGGAATTCCACAAGGATACGACCTAATTTGGAGCGGTGTTGAGATTACAACTGGTGCACAAAGAGAACATAGATACGATGTATTAAAAGCACAAGCAGAAGAAAAAGGGCTAGATAAAGATGTTAAATTCTATCTAGAATTCTTCAAATATGGTTGTCCTCCACATGGTGGATTTGGTCTTGGAGTAGATAGACTTACAATGATATTAACAGACTACACAATAAAAGAAGTAGAGTTCTTATTCAGAGGTCCAAATAGATTAACTCCATAGTTTAATAAAAACTAGAAGAGGGAAGAAAAGTCCCTCTTCATTTTATTTCTTGACATAACCTCAAAATGGTTTTAAAATTGATGATGGAGTAAGTCAGATAATCGCTGGTGCTCATTTGAGGCACAAGAGGAAAGTCCGGGCTCCATAGAGCAGGGTGCCAGCTAACGGCTGGTGGAGGTAACTCTAAGGAAAGTGCAACAGAAATAAACCGCCAATTTTATTGGCAAGGATGGAAAGGCAGGGTAAGAGCCTACCAGTAGCATGGAGACATGCTAGCTATGTAAACCCCACCTGGAGCAACGTTTCGAAGGATTAAGGCTGCTCGTCGACCTTTGATTGTACGGCTTGAGGCATATAGCGATATATGTCCTAGATAAATGATTATCTAATACAGAACCCGGCTTACAGATTTGCTTTATATATGAAAAAACTAGCTTTATCGGCTAGTTTTTTCATTTTCAAATTATTCGTAATCTTCAAATGTTGCAATCAACTCTTCCATTGCTTCTACATTAGAACCAATGTCGTCATATTTTACATAGACATCAAGCATCTTAGGAAGAGACATATAGTATTCGTAGGTAACGGCAAAGTCTTCATCGATATCTTCAGAGAAGTAGCATTTCCAATTTGGAAATAACTCTTCTACAGAGATATTATTAAGAAAACAATACTCACCTAATAACAAATGTCCTAATTCGTGAAAGAAGTATCTTTCAAACATAGAACAAAGGCCATCGGTTTCGTAGTCTACAATAAACATGATGTTTCTATCGAATGCATATGCCTTGTTAGAAGAGTCAATATTCTCATCGTACTCCGTATCTAAGAAAATTTGAGTAATTACTTTAGTTTCGGGGGTAGAGTCAATGAGTCTAATTGTATCATCTAACATTTCCTTTGGAACATTGTTAGAATAATAAATTTGAATGTCACCTTCTTGAATAAAATTTGGAAACCGAGTCGCCATATACGGAACATTTTCCTCATAAAGTCTCAATTTTCCATCGCTATAGTGTGGAATATCAAAAGATGTCTCAGAAGCTTCTGTAGTCTTTACAGTTTCCTGTGTAAATTTTTCAATCTCTGTTTCTTGGATGAAAGATTCTGTATTCGTTCCTCGCTCTTTACATGCAATGTTGTTGCATGTAGCCAAATTGGTACAAGAAGATAGTATTGCTAAGAGTCCAAGCGTAAAATATGCAAAGAAAAACTTTTTCATAATGAACAAGCTCCTTAAAAGTAGTTGATATACACAAATTATACCATAATTTGCATAATTTGTAAACAGTATGAGGAATCCTCCTTAAATCGTTGATTATGTGTACTTATTATGGTATAATATACCTAATGGTGGATAATTTTTCACATACAATTACATCATTGACCGCACATTTATGTTTTTATTACATAAGTTAGTTTGGAACAATATTCAACGATTTTGTTAGACTACTTACATATTAAGTAGTAGGAGGGGATTATATGAATTGTAATAAATTTATTATTATTTTAATTGCTGTCTGTATATGCATTTCGATTGGAACAATAAGTTTTGCAAAAGTGGTTACTGTAACAGGAGGTTCAACCTCACACTTATGTTCTAGTTCTGGAGGCAGTTGGGGACAATATACATCAAGCTTACATGCATATAGGTGTTCAGTATGTAATCAAATTCAAAAAACCGAGTCTCATGTATTTTCAGGAAATAGTTGCATGGTTTGTGGATATACTAAAGCTTCTGTAAGTACGTCAACACCAAAAGTAACGCCTACACCAACACCAAAAGTAACTGGTCACTTATGTAGTAATTATATAGGAGATTGGGGACAATATTCAGCAACACTGCATGCAAAGAGGTGTACCAAATGTAATCAAATTCAAAAAACAGAAGCACATTCATTTAGCGGAAATCGCTGTTCAGTTTGTGGATATACAAAGACTTTAGAAGATACCACAACACCTATACCTAAACATGTATGTTTTGCAAAAGCTAATGATAAATGGTATAGCAATGGTAGTCAGCATTGGAAAAAATGTACCGTTTGTGGAAAAAATATAGTGAATAAAGGAAACCATACTCCTAAATATGGACCATATGTCGGTTGGGAAGCAGATGATAAGTATCACTGGCAAGAATGTAGCATATGTGGAAAAACATATAATAAGACTGCTCATTCAAAAGGAAAAATTGATCCTTCTAAGTGTGGACCTTGTGGATATGTACTATCGGTTGCAACACCAACTCCTCATAAATGTATTGCAAAAAGTTGGTCTGGAAAATATGCAGGATGGGATGCAGATAAAAATCAACATTGGGAAATATGCTCTATATGTGGAAAGAAGATGAATATACACAATCACAATGTTACGAATGGTAAATGTACTACTTGTGGATATATTATAGTATCAGCTAGTCATAAATGTGTTGCAAAAAATTGGTCTGGTAAATACAAAGGATGGGATGCAGATAAAAATCAACATTGGGAAATATGTGCTACATGTGGAAAAAAGATGAACATACACGATCATAACTTTACTGATGGTAAATGTGGTGCTTGTGGGTATACAAAAACAAAAGAAATTTTAACATCTATTTTACATACGCATGTTTATGATACTCCAGTTGCATTAACTCGAGAGGAAAAAATTAAATATAATATACCGGAAGATTCATATCTTTATTATTGGATGTATTGTTCATGTAAAAAAGCAAAAAGATCAACTTACGCTAAAGTAATTAAAAACTATTCTGATTATAAAGATGGAGAAGGATATGTAGATGAAGATATTAAAGCTTTGCTAAAGGCAAAAAGTGAAAAAAGCGGTATACCATATGAATATTTATTAGGTACATTCCTAAGAGAAAATACAAAAGATGGTACAATGTGGTTCGGTGAAACATGGGTAAAAAGCTGTGTTAATAAATGGAATGAAGGAAATCATACTGACTTAAATAATTTTTTCGCAGGATATTTTGGAAGTGATAAGAAGTTTACAGCAATAGTTAATGGAGAAGAAATAGAAATTACACCAGAAATACTTGCAAAGAACCCAGAACTTTTATTTAACATAAATGTTGCTCTGGAGCTAGCTGTGGCACATCTAAAATCGGAAATTGCAAAAATACCAGCATCGATTACAGATACAGAAGAAAGACTTAGAGTATTGACTGCCCTTTATGGTGGTACTACAGAAAGAAAAAATTGGACAGCAGAAGAGAATAAAATAGCGGAAGAATGGACAGAGGCTTATTATCAGACTGCTATGATTGTAGGCACACTTGAAAAAGCAAATATAAGCTTTACAGATCCAGGTGTTGGTGCATTCTATTGTTATTTAAATAATAAAGCAATTGGTGGTAATTATAGTAGGTTTAAAATAGCTTACATTAATGGCTCAGAAGTATATGTCCAAAATAATGAAATTTCGTATACTCAGTCAGATTATGAAGCTTGTAAAAAAATTATGGAACAATATGAATCACTAATAAAATAAGATATTAAGTAAAAGTCCGCTTACAAATAAAATGCAAGTGGGCTTTTACTATTTTAATATTTGTTCCATGTCATTTGGAATAGGAGATATAATTTCAACTTTTACATTAGATATAGGATGAATAAATGTCATCTTGTAAGCGTGCAGAGCTTGTCTAGTTATCAAATTTGTTTCTAATCCATATAATGTGTCACCTAAAATAGAATGTCCAATATAAGCTAAATGTACGCGAATTTGATGTGTCCTACCTGTTTCTAATTTTAAATGTAGTAAAGAGAGGTCTTTTTGAGCAAAATATTTTGTAACTTCATAATGGGTAATAGCAGTTTGTCCCTCTTCATTTATTTCTCGCTCCATTATACTTCCATCTTTTCTGGCAATTGGAGCATTTATAGTACCTTTTGTATTTTCTAATTTACCAAGTACTATTGCGAAGTATTCTTTATTGATAGTTTTGTCTTTTATCATCAATTCTTGAATATATTCATTTTTGGCAAATAAGACGATACCAGAAGTATCTCTGTCTAATCGATTGATTGCACGGATTTTCTTTTTATTATTCAAATAATATTTAACACCATTTGCAAGTGTATTATTAGGATGATATGAAGAGGGATGAACAACTGTTCCAAATGGCTTATTTATTGCCAAAAAGTATTCATCTTCATATAATATCTCTAAATCCATTTGCTGTGGAAGAATATTATCTTCTTCTTCAAAGTCGATATTTACTTCTATTTCATCATTTAAGCGGACAATATAGCTCGAAAAAACACTTGTTCTATTTACTAGAATTTTGCCATTCATTTTTAATTTATTAAGCAATCTAGATGAAACATTTAGCTTATCTCTTAGAATATTTCCAACCTTTTTCCCATCATCTTCTTTTAAAACAGTATATGTTAGTTTAATTGTAATCACCTCTGTGCAAACCATTATATCGTTACTATTCAGGCTTATATATTTTATCTTCGCAAAAGTTTTCATTTTAGTCGCTCAAACAGTCCTCGACTTTTGTAAAAACAAAAGTCTGCGGAACTCGCTTTATAAAATGAAATTCTTTTACTCGAACATATATAAGCCTGAATAGTAACATTATATCTCAGCTAAGTAATGATATCAATAAAAAAAGCTTGACAAGTTACATAATGCAGTTATATAATCTGCATGGAAAATCAAAATATTTTTAGGAGGAAAGTCGTATGTATGTCATGTACCCGCGCAAACCCCATTACTATGGTCCTCAAAAGAGAGTATACTGGATAGTGTATACCGGAGGACCTTGTTCAGGAAAGTCTACAACACTTGCCAAAGCAGAACGTGACCTAACGGACAAAGGCTACAAGGTATTCACTATCTCTGAAACAGCGACAAGACTTATAACAGCCGGCATTTCGCTTGAAGCAAATCCTGGCGTTAATAATGTACAAGTCGGAGATTTTCAGCGGTACATTGCCAGAGAACAGGTTCTCTTCGAAACAATAGTTGAAGATGCTATTGAAAAGACGAACTATTCTGACATCGTTGTACTTTGCGATCGTGGCCTTATTGATGGCGAGGCTTATGTCGATCAAGAAGAGTTCAAGAAAATTCTCGAAGAACTCGGAACTTGTGAAGCAGAAGCCAAATCCTCCTATGATGGAGTTATTCACCTTGTTACAGCGGCAGAAGGTGCTGAAAAGTATTATACGCTTTCAAATAACAAGGCACGCAAAGAAACCCCTGAAGAAGCTCGCAGACTTGACAGCAAGACACTCAATGTCTGGATGGACCATCCGCACTTTACGGTAATTGACAACAGCACTGGCTTTTCTAAAAAAGTGACTAGAGCTATGGAAGCTTTGTATTCCATGCTCGGTGTTCCGATTCCGATTGATGTCTATAAAAGATATCTTGTCAAAATGCCGGACATTGAAATGTTAGAAAAGAACTTCAACTCAAAAAAAATTGATGTTCTCCGCACTTACCTCGTAAATAAGGATAACTCTAACGAAAGAAGTGTTGTTCAGCGGGGACACGATGGTGAGTATGCATTCTACTATATGGAGAAAAAACACTTCAAGGGATACGACAAAATCGAAGTTGAACGCAAACTCACAAATCTAAGCGAATATAACGAGTTAATCATTAAAGAAGCTGACAGAAGCCTTACCCCGATTAAAAAAACTCGTTACTGCTTCATGTGGGACAACAAGTACTACGAACTGGATATTCTTCCTCAGTGGACCGACAGAGCAATTCTCAAAATTCAGTATACGAAGCAAGAAAAAAAACAGGAAAATAGTACTGCAGATGTGCCAAATTTCCTGACTGTAATTGAAGAAATTACAAACGACAAGAGCTATACGAATTATTCGCTTGCTCATAACATCTGATTTCCAAAAAGCATAGGATTGAGATTATCTCTTCCTATGCTTTTTGGATTTTAACTATAACATTAGACAAGTTTTTTGAATAATATATTATGAAAAGGAGGTGGATTATAGGTATGTGTGCTAATTGTAGTAACAACAACTTAATGGGGACAAATAATTCAAATGGTGTAGGTCTATTTATAGAAAACGGAAATATGCCAGTATTAGGTACATTCAGTAGTGAAATGCCGACAAATGTATTAGGAAATAATTCTACTTCATGTGGTTGCAACAATACATGTAATTGCAATGGATGTGCAAATAATAATACATGTTCATGCAACTGTAATGGAAATAATAATTCATGTAATAACAACCTAGGAAACAATAACACAGCAACACTTGGAGCTAATGTAACCTCTAATAATCTGCAAAGAAATTTAAGAAACTTTATAGGAAGAAGATGTACATGTGAGTTTAATATATGCGGAACTTGCTTTAAAAGAACAGGTGTTTTATCTTGCGTCGGAAATGACTTCATAACCCTAGCCGGAGCGAACAACAGTAATTGTATGCTTTGCAATACAGATGGTCTTTCGTTTGTAACTATTCATAATTGTAATGGTTAAATAGTATGAAGATTGGCTTTGTGCTCTTATAAAAATACACACGGCCAATCTTTAATTTTTCCTTGAATGTAAAGCTAATTCGTTATATAATCGAGGAGAATTATATAAAAAAGGAGATGCATTATTTATGAGTTTTGTTGATGCAATAAAAGAAAAAGCAAGAAATTCAATTAAAACTATTGTACTTCCAGAAAGTACAGACATTAGAGTATTAGAAGCTGCTAGAAAAGTTACAGATGAAGGATTTGCAAAAGTAGTTTTAGTAGGAGATAGAAAAGAGCTAGAAAACATTGCTGGTAATATAGATATATCAGATATTAAAGTTATAAATCCTACTGAATCAGAAAAATTTGAAGAATATGCAAATGCTTTTTATGAGCTTAGAAAAGCTAAAGGAATGACTTTAGAAAAAGCTCATGAAACATTAAAACATAATATATATTTTGGTACAATGATGGTTAAACAAGGTGACGCTGATGGTTTAGTTGCAGGTAGCGTTTGTTCAACAGCAGATACATTAAGACCAGCACTTCAAATATTAAAAACAGCACCTGGTGTTAAACTAGTTTCATCTTTCTTTATTATGAATGTTCCTAACTGTGAACTTGGTGAAGAGGGAATGTTCTTATTTTCAGATTGCGGATTGAATGTTAATCCAAATGAGGAAGAATTATCTGAAATAGCTATTTCTTCAGCAAAAAGTTGGACAAAGCTTACAGGAAAAGAGCCAAGAATATCTATGCTTTCATATTCAACAATGGGAAGTGCACCACTTACAGATATGACATCGAAGGTTATAAATGCTACAAAGCTAGTTAAAGAAAAAATGCCAGATTTATTAGTAGATGGAGAAATGCAAGCTGATGCTTCAATTGTTCCATCTGTAGGAAGCAAAAAAGCTCCAGATAGCAAAGTTGCTGGTAAGGCAAATGTTTTAATATTCCCAGATTTAAATGCTGGTAATATTGGATACAAACTTGTTGAAAGACTTGCTAAGGCAGAAGCTTATGGACCTGTTACACAAGGTATAGCAAAGCCAGTTAATGATTTAAGCAGAGGATGCAAATCAGACGATATCGTTGGTGTAGTTGCTATTACAGCTGTACAAGCACAAGAATAATATAATAATCAGTAATTTAGGAGGAATTAAAAAATGAAAATATTAGTAGTAAACTGTGGAAGTTCATCATTAAAATATCAGTTAATCGATACAGATACTGACAAAATCTTAGCAAAAGGCAGATGCGATAGAATAGGTGCTAGAGAGGGTGAAATCGGTTCACCTTTTATAGAATATAAAGGACCAGATGGAAAGAAAGTAATCGAAGAATTACCACTTAGAGACCATGTAGAGGCATTCGAAAATGTAGTAAGATATTTAACAAATCCTGAGATTGGAGCAGTAAAAGACTTATCTGAAGTTTCAGCAATCGGACATAGAATAGTAAATGGTGGACCATTCTTTAAAGAATCAACACTAGTTACAGATGAAGTATTAAAAACATTCAAAGAAAAATCAATACCATATGCACCACTTCATAACCCAGCAGCATTACAAGGAATAGACGCTTGTCTTAAAACAATGCCTGGTATACCAGAAGTACTTGTATTTGATACAACATTCCATCAAACAATGCCAGAAAAAGCATATATGTATGCTATCCCAAGAGAATATTATGATAAATACGGAATAAGAAGATATGGTGCACACGGAATGTCACATCAATATGTAACAGAAGAAGCATCAAGACTTACTAAAATTCCACAAGACAAACTTAATATGATATCTTGTCACTTAGGTAACGGTTCAAGCATAGCAGCTGTAAAAAACGGAAAATGCGTAGATACCTCAATGGGCTTTACACCACTTGAAGGTTTAGCAATGGGAACAAGAAGCGGTGATTTAGATCCAGCAATACTTGAATTTGTAATGGAAAGAGAAAATATCACAATAAATGAAATGCTACAAATCTTAAATAAAAAGTCAGGTTTGCTTGCTGTTTCTGGTCAAACAGGTGATGTAAGAGACCTAAGAAAATTAAGAGATGAAGGAAACGAAAGAGCAAAACTAGCACTTGATATTTTATGCTATAGAGTTAGAAAATACATAGGTGCATACATGGCAGTATTAGGACATGTAGATTGCATTACATTTGAAGGTGGAATAGGAGAGCACAATCCAGATGTAGTAAGAGCGTGTGTAGAAGGATTAGAAGAATACGGCATAGTACTTGATCCATCATACAAAGATAATGAACAATACGAAGGTATCATAAGTGCTCCAGAGTCAAGAATAAAGATGTATGTAATAGCAACAAACGAAGAGGAAATAATAGCTAAAGAAGCAATGAGATTGGTGAAATAAATTTATCTGATTAGTCTTAAAAATTAGAGTTTAGAACACGATTGTCGAATTTTGTCGAATTGTTTTACTGTGATTTCTCTAGGCAGTATGGTATAATTAGTAAAAGAAAGGGATTTTTTCTTGACTTTTTATACAGATGATTATAAAATGAAAATACAAATTATATCATATCAGAGTGTAATTGGTTACTATAATAAATTCATTGTAAGTGATCAATGAAATGTGAAGTTTAAACAGCCCCTTACTTTTAAAGTAAGGGGCATCTTCTTTTTTATGATATTAGGAAGGAGCATTTATGGAAATAAGATATGTACTAGGATTAGATATAGGAATAAAATCTATCGGATGGGCAGTTATAAACGATGAAAAAAATAGAATTGAAGATTTAGGTGTTAGAATCTTCCCAGCAGCAGAAAAACCAGAAGATGGTGGAGCAATAAACGAAAAAAGAAGAATTGCAAGAGGGCTTAGAAGAAGACTAAAAAGAAGAAGAGTAAGAATGGACAAAATAAAAGACTTGTTTATTAAATACGGTTTAGTTTCTAAAAACGAAATTGCTGATTTTTATAGATTAAGAAGTGATGATATAGATACATGGACATTAAGAGCATGTGGATTAGATAGAAAATTAAACGCAAGAGAATGGGCTAGAGTTTTGACAACTATAGCAAAAAGAAGAGGATATAAGTCGAATAGAAAGATAGAAGATGAGAATGAAAAATCTGAAAGTGGAAAACTTACAAAAGCAATTAAGGCAAACAAGATTTATATGGAGTTAAAAGGATATAGAACAGTTGGTGAAATGTTTGCTAAAGATGAGAAGCATCAAAACAATAAAAGAAACAAACGAGGAGATTATAATAACTGCGTAGATAGAAGTGAACTTCGCGAAGAAATTAAAATCCTATTTGATAAGCAAAGAAGTTTTGAAAGTGAATTTGCAAGTGAAAATTTTGAATCTGAATTTTTAGAAGTATTTGATTGGCAAAAACCTTTTATGACATCAGAGCTTATGCAAAAGATGATTGGAAAATGTACGCTTGAAAAGGATGAGCCAAGAGCATCTAAAAATAGTTATACATTTGAAAGATTCATGCTATTACAAAAAATAAATAATCTTTCATATATGGTAGGCGACGATAAAAAGTACTTAACTATGGAAAAAAGAGAAAGACTTATAACGCTTGCTTATGAAACAAAATCCGGTGTTAAGTATGGTAAGATTAGAAAAGAATTAAAGTTACCAGATGAGGCTGTATTTACGGGACTATACTACTATATAAAACCAGTTAAAAAAGCAGATGGTACATATGAGAAATTATCATATGAAGAAATAGTTAAGAAAACTGAAGATGCGGTATTCGTTAAACTAGTTGGATATCATGAATTAAAATCTGCATTAAATGGGCATGAGGATATATTAAATAATCATGATTTATTAGATGAAATTGCAGAGGTTTTAACATTAAACAAAACAGATGTGACTATAAGAAAAGAATTGCAAAAACTTGGGCTTACAGATGATATAATTGAAGGTCTATTAAAAGTTAATTTCAGCAAGTTTGGACACTTATCATATAAAGCAATGAAAAATATATTGCCTTATCTTGAAGAGGGAAGAAAGTACGATGAAGCATGTAAAGAAGCTGGTTATAATTTTAAAGCAGATGATGAAAATCCTAAATATAAGCTTCCTGTCATTCCAAAAGATGATATTAGAAATCCTGTAGTGTATAGAGCTATAGCTCAAACTAGAAAAGTAATAAACGCAGTAATAGACAAATATGGTTCTCCATATGAAATACATATAGAGGTGGCAAGAGATTTAACCAAAAACTTTAGCGAAAGAAAAAAGATTGAAGACAAGCAAAAAGAAAATAGAACTATAAATGATAATCTAAAAAAGGATATAGAAGAACATTTCAATATAAAAGCTAAACCAGTAGATATGCTAAAAAAGAGATTATATCATGAACAAGATGGAAAGAGTGCATATTCACTTCTTCCTATAGAATACTCAAGACTATTCGAAGATGGGTATGTTCAAATAGATCATGCTATACCTTTTAGTAGGTCATTTGATGACTCATATAATAACAAAGTATTGGTTCTATCAAAAGAAAACCAAGAAAAAAGAAATCAAACACCATATGAGTATCTAGGGGAAACTCCAAACTGGGAAACATTCGAGGCATGGGTAAAAAGTACATATAGAAATAATATAAAGAAGAGGGAAAATCTATTAGTTAAAAACTTTAACGAAGACAAGGAAAATGATTGGATAGCTAGAAACTTAGTTGATACAAAATATATTGCTAGGTACATGACAAACTTTATAAAGAAAAATCTAAAATTTAATAACTATGGCGAAAAAGAAAATAGAATAAAAGTAAAAACGATAGTTGGAGCTGCCACAACAGCTTTAAGACATTATTGGGGTATTTCCGCTAAAAATCGTGAAGAAAACGATTTGCATCACGCAGAAGATGCTGTAATAATAGCTTGTGCTAGCGAAAAATTTCAAAAGAAAATTAGAGAATATAGTAAAGAAAAAGAACTTTATTATCCTAATAAAAATGGGGATTATTATGATCCTACAACAGGCGAAATCGTAGATGTAAAATACAAAACACATGAAATGGCAGAGCCTTGGGATAGTTTTAAAGAAGAACTAGAAATGAGAATTCCTAGAATTCCAGATGAATGGAAAGATAAAAATGTAACTATTGAAATGATGCAAAAATTGATTTTAGAGCATTTTAAACGCGGAAACTTTACAAATTATGATGATGTAGACATGAACGATATAAAACCTATTTTTGTATCAAGAATGCCAAATAGAAAAATAAGTGGTGAAGCACACAGAGAAACAATTTATTCATTAAAGCAAGATCCTGGAATCGTAACTGTAAAAAAGCCTCTTAGTAGCATTTCAAAAGATGAAATAGAAACATTGGTACATAACGAAAAGTGTAAAAAATTATATGAAAGTGACAAAGATTTATACGACCGTATTTATGCTAGAATGACTGAATATAATTTCAAAGCAGAAAAAGCATTTTCATCAGATTATACAATAAGAAAACATTCGAAAAATGGGGAGGGACCAATCGTAAAAAGTATTAAGGTTCCAAAAGTGATGAGTAGTGGAGCAGGTGTAAAAATCAACAACGAAACAGGTATTGCAGAAAATAGTAAAATGGTAAGAGTAGATGTATTTACAAAAGACAGCAAATATTACTTGGTACCGATATATGTTGCGGACATGGTAAAAGATAGATTGCCTAATAAGGCGATAAAAGCAAATAAACCAGAAAGTGAATGGCTAGAAATGAATGAAAATTATACATTTAAGTTTTCGTTATATCCTAGAGACATGATTGCTATAAAAAAGAAAAATGAAGATATTATTCAATACTTATATTATAGTTCAACAGATGTAAGCTGTGCTGGAATTGTATGTTTCAATCACGACAAAAGCACTTTGCCGAATGGAAAAAAGGAACAAAAAATAGGCGTTACTGGTTTAGAAGTTTTCGATAAATACGAAGTAGACATCCTTGGTAATTACCATAAAATAAATAAAGAACAAAGGAAAGGAGGTAAAAAACAATCTAAATAGGAGGTGATAAAAATGAGTTGGAGGAGTATTATTATATCTCATCCCTCAAAGTTATCTTTAAAAAACAACCAATTATGCATACAGCAAGAAGAAGTTTGGAATGTGCCTTTAGAAGACGTATCTGCCATAGTATTAGAATCTCATCAAATACTAATAACAGAAAGTTTACTTAGCAAATTCTGTGAAAATAATATTATAGTGTATATATGTGATTCAAAGCACATTCCAAATGGATATGTATTATCATACTATCAACATAGTAGAAGCTCAAAAATATTAAAAGAACAAATTATCTTATCCGAACCATTTAAAAAGAGATGTTGGCAAAAAATAATCAAACAAAAAATAACTAATCAAACATATGTTCTAAGATGTATTGGAAAATATGATATCGAAGAAAAAATGATGAAAATGGTGCAGAATGTTGATTCTGGAGATTCTAAAAATATTGAAGGACAAGCTGCAAAACTTTATTTTGAAAATTTATTTACAAGAGGGTTTAATAGAAATCACGATAACATCTTTAACGCATGTTTAGATTATGGCTACACAATCATAAGAGGTGCAATAGCAAGAAGTATAGCACAATACGGATATATTCCATGTCTTCGGAATACATCATAAAAGTGAATTAAACAATTTTAATTTAGCAGATGACTTTATTGAGCCGTTTAGGCCAATCGTAGATTTGTGGACTGTACAAAATATCAATCTAAAAAACGAAGAGTTCGACAGTAAAATAAGACAATCACTTGTAGATTTATTAAACTACGATGTAATAATAGAAGGTAAAAGGCAATGTGTATTAAATGCAATAAATGTTATGATAAGTTCGTTTACTACTAGCATACAAGAAAAAAATTACGAAAAACTATTGGTACCAATAATAGTGCCACTCGAAAGGCACACATATGGGTAAATATATGAGGTTAATTGTATTTTTTGATTTGCCAGTAGTAACGAAAAAGGATAGAAAAATATACGCACAATTTAGGAAATTTTTAATAAAAGATGGATATGATATGTTGCAATTCTCAGTGTATTCACGAATTTGCAATGGGGATGATGGGGTCTATAAGCACTATGCAAGATTAAAAGATAATTTGCCACGAAAAGGTTCGATAAGATGTATGAAAGTTACAGAGAAACAATATGCAAGTATGGAAATACTAATAGGAAAAAAGACAATAAGGGAGAGAAAAATCAATGCAGAACAATTATCAATATTCTAAAAAACAATAAAAAAAGCAACTATTTACACAAAAAATAGCTGCTTTTTTATTACGAATAATCCTTGAAAGTACTCTGCTGTAAACATTATAGAACCACACATTATATCATATCAGAATGTAACAAGTAACTATAACAATCTTGCCAACCAGGAACGCAATTCAAATATTATATCATATCAGAATGTAACAAGTAACTATAACATTCAAATAAAGACAAAGCAGATGCACAAAATTATATCATATCAGAATGTAACAAGTAACTATAACCAATTTTTGCGACTTGTAGATTTTAAAGCTATTATATCATATCAGAATGTAACAAGTAACTATAACCCTATACCTGGCAATAATATTTGTGCTATCATTATATCATATCAGAATGTAACAAGTAACTATAACCAATCCATTGTTATATGCATGTATCTCATTATTATATCATATCAGAATGTAACAAGTAACTATAACCTTCTAATACTTTTACTGCTACTATTTTATATTATATCATATCAGA
>JABLTK010040936.1_pt1 | contig 22542 bp, 27 predicted proteins | sample 7160131 | NCBI WGS metagenome assembly JABLTK01 (sample SAMN14651221, study PRJNA627086) | human gut metagenome | isolation source: feces | host: Homo sapiens
TATACCCAAGTCTTATATTTCTCTTTGAAGCTTCATAACCAAAATCTAAAGTAAACAATGTATTGTCTTTACACTTGATAATATCTACTTTTACATTATCTTTTTTATTATATTTATGTTTACCTAAAGCAGATAAATCAACTGCCAAAATCTCTGTTGCTCCCATTTTCACTGCTAAATCGATTGGCATATTATCATAATAACCACCATCAACAAAATATTCCCCATCTATTTCTTTTTTTTCAACAGCAGGAAAACAAGTAGCAGAAGCAATCACATAATCAACTAATCGTCCTCTAGGTATTTCATCTTTTGTTATAAGTTTAGGAACCTTTTTCTTCAAATTAACTGTTACAATTCCAAAGTCAATTTTAGACTTTCTAATCTTATTTTCATCGAGTATACTATTTAAAAAAGATGTTGCTTTATCAAATTTAAGACCTTTATTTGTTGCAATTTCTTTAGCCATATCCTTCATATTAGAAGAAGAAAATAAGTCCTCAGTAGTCATCTTATACCATAATCTTTTAGCCTTAGTATATTTACCCATGACAAACAAAGCACCATTTATTGCCCCAATTGAAGTCCCAGTCACTATATCAAAATGCATATTCAAGGCTTTAGTAGCTTTCCATACTCCTATCTCATACGAGCCCTTAGAACCTCCACCAGAAAAAACTATTGCTCTTTTCATTATACATCACCAGTATAATTATACATAATTAAATTTTAAAAAACAAGATTTCCAATAAAAAAAGAAACTTATAAACAAAGAAAAAAAGACCAAAGGCCTTTTTAATAATTACAACATGAACCACATTGTACATGTTGACAAACGTTTTCTTCACAACATGAATAGCTTGGTTGATATGTATGTTTAAAAACATGATGATTAACTATTTTTGTTCTTACTGGACATACATGTGGTACAACATGTTCGATAGTTCTATTTACTACCCTTTCTCTCATTGGCTCGATAATTGGAGCTTGAGTAGTACCCATCATACCTCCAGTAGTATTAACATTTGTCATTTGATCTTGATTTAAATCAATATCAATATTGCCACTATTGTTGTCTATGTCAATCAAACTTTCTTGATTAGGCATAGTCATCATTGGCATTTGTCTCATTGCATTTCTATTGAACATTATAAATCCCCCTATCTAGTTTATCATATTCAATAACAAAAAACATTGTCTAATACAAACGCCTTGATTAGAAAAAAGAAAAAATTATTTTTATCACTATTTTTTAGACATCTAATCTATCATCATATTAACTAAATAATAAAGCAATAATATAAACAACCAAAAAACTAATTAAAATTAACTTTATTCCTTTAAACATCCAATCGGAACAACATATACTACATCATCTTTTTGATAAGCATATTTTCCTACTGCCGTTAAAACCATCAAAAACGATGGATCAACAAAATATCTCGTTTCAGAAGTTCTAATCGCAGTCTTACTTCTTAAATTCGGTTATTTGTAAAAATGTATTCTAAATATTTAACAGCATTCACATACTATATTATTAAATAAAATGAAAATTAAACCTAAAAATATTACTTTAAACAATCATTAAAAAAAGAAATCACTTATCAATTTCTTTTTTTATCCAAGTCATTATTACTTTAACAATATAATCAATCTCTTCATCAGTCAAATTATTACTCTTACCAATTCCATGCCATTTTTCTATACAACCCCTACAACACGTCGCCGTAGCATGCTGAGCAATAAAAACTGGATGTCCCTTAAAAGGAGTTTGCTTTCCATCATTAACACTATTCACATCAAAAAGTCTCTTTCTAACAAAATCATAAGCATGTTCCTCTATCTTATCAAGACCCTTTTCCTTTACATACAACTTATCTTTATCTTTTAAATGAAAACTATTTCTAAACTTAGAAGAAGAAAGTCTAACAAGTAATCTATCAATATCACTCATAAAAAATCCTAAAAAGGCATTTTAAAATTACCACTTGTCATTTGCTTCATCATCTTTTTACTTTGTTCAAACTGTGTAATCAATCTATTAACTTCCATAACAGGCCTTCCACTTCCCTTAGCTATTCTCTCTTTTCTAGAAGCCTTTAATATCTGAGGATTCTTTCTTTCATAAGGGGTCATCGAAAGAATAATAGCTTCAACATGAGCCATATCTTTAGGATCAATCTTAATATTATTAAGCCCCATCTTTTTAGCACCAGGTATTAACTTAAGCAATGATTCTAAAGATCCAAGCTTTTTCATTTGTTTCATCTGTAAAAGAAAATCTTCAAGATCATATTTTCCACTTTGCATTTTTTTTAAAGAACTCTCTGCATCCTTTTCATCAATTACTTCATTTGCCTTATCAACAAGTGATAAAATATCACCCATTCCAAGTATTCTAGAGGCCATTCTATCAGGATAAAAATAATCAATTCCATCTAACTTTTCTGATACACCAATAAATTTAATAGGAACATTAGTAAGTTGTCTAACAGATAAAGCAACTCCCCCTCTTGTATCCCCATCAAGTTTAGTTAAAATAACACCAGTAAGTGAAATAGCATCATTAAAACCAGTTATTACATTAATAGCATCTTGTCCCATCATTGAATCAATAACTAACATAACTTCTTCTGGATTAACTTGTTCCCTTATATTATGAAGCTCATCCATTAATTCTTCATCAATATGAAGTCTACCAGCTGTATCAATAAGAACATAATCATAACCATTTTCTTTGGCATAAGAAATAGCATTACTAGCTATATCAACAGGGTTTTTCTTCCCCTCTTCATACACATAAATTCCTAATTCTTTACCTATTTGTTTCAATTGATCAATTGCAGCAGGACGATAAATATCACAAGCAACAAGCAAAGGCTTTTTATGTTCTTTTTTTCTAAGTAAATTAGCAAGTTTCCCAATCGTAGTAGTCTTTCCACTACCTTGTAACCCAACCAACATAAGAACAGCAGGATTTCCTTTAGTATTAAGTGGTGCTTGTTCTCCTCCAAGAAGAGCCTCAATTTCATCCCTAATTATTCCTACAAACATCTCACCAGGAGATAAACTCTTCTTAACCTCTTCTCCAAGAGCCTTTTCCTTTACATTATTTGTAAAATCTTTTACTACCTTGTAATTAACATCTGCTTCAAGCAAAGCAAGTCGTACTTCTCTTAACATCGGATCAATATTATCTTCAGTTATTTTTCCATAACCTTTTATATTCTTGATAGCATTTTGTAATCTATCACTCAATAATTCAAACATTTTTATCACCATTTAAATTATATCAAACTTCTAACAAAAAGTCACTAACCCATTTTATTTATCATAATACTTATTCCTTACAAGACAAGCATTTAATTACCAAATAATAAAAAGAAAAAAAGAACTAAATGAAACTATTCTATTTCATTACAGTCCTTTAATTACTCTCTAATGTTATTTGACCATCCTTTATTGGTATATTAGGAAAACTTGCATCAGTAAGTGTTATATTTCTAACTGGTGCTACTGGATTTCTTATCTCAATAGTTTGAGTTTCTGTCGTCATTTTAACAGATTTAACAGTATCATCAAATGTATGTCCTCCATCACTTGCAATCTGTTTATAATATATTTCTATATTTCCTGACGGCGAAAACGGAACATTATTGAATACTGCATTTCCATCAGTATCAGTTGTTGCTTCTACACCAGTTATATTACCTGTATTATCTGTTCTTACAAATTTTGCTCCTATTACTTGGACACCTGTAGTTTTATCTCCTGTATCAGTCACATGAAGTGTTAATGTCCCCTTTGCACTTATAGTAAAAGCATAATCATTTGTCCCCTCTATTATGTTAACTTGTTTTGGTTCTAAAGTGGAAACATCATAGCCTTCAACTACTGCTGTAGCCTGATATACTCCATTAACTAATTCAATACTTCCCTTACCATTAGTTATTGGGATTGTATGTCTTGCCATATTATCATCTCTCCTCCTTTTATTTTAATATTCGGATTATATTTATCCATCAGTATAATCGTAACAAGATGTTTTCTATTATTTAGATTATTGCCCCCAATATTTATACAATAAACTCTATTTTTTTTTGCAATTAAAGGTATTTTCGTAATTGATAAATTAGAATATACAATTAATTTATATACCTCATTATTGCATATTGGTATTTTTATTCTTCCAAAACAATCTGTTATTCCATCAAAAACAATCTTATTACACTTATTTATTAATTTAACCTTTATATTACAAGGATTTATATTTCCATTGCTATATAAATTTATATAAATATAATCTTTTATCATATTTCACCTCATTACAATATATTTTATGAATCATTTCATTTTCTTGTAAAGGCATTATTCCTCAACACTCCATACAATTAAAGTAGAATAATCCTCATCTTCTAATAAATCTTTACTAGGCTTTAGAAATAATCCTTTATCAGTAGAAAATGTAACATTACTAACATTTATATTCCCACCACTATCACTTGATTCATATATTAATTTTTTATTTGTTTTTAAAGCTATTTCTTCATTATTAAATTTCTTAAAAAATAATGAATCAATTAACACTTTACCACTTTTTTCTAACATTGGATTTGTATAATTTAAATATAATTTCCATTTAGTACTATTAACTCTACTATCGACTACAGTTACTACTGTTTCATTTTTTTTAGGTAAAATAATTGGATTAGTCGAAGATGGTATCATACTAAAAGGAATATTAGATGTTGCTTTTAAAAGAGTTAATTCTCCCATAAAAGGAGTTGTTACTTTTCTTTCAGTAAAAACACTATTTAAACAAGATGTAATTTTAACTCTTGTATTATCCGGAATAACAGAATCAATACTAGTTTCAAAAAAACCATTTTCATCTGCTGATATTGTTAAACTTTTATCATCGTATTCTATTTTAACATTTGCATATGGTATAGTATGTCCCGAAATATCATTTGTAGAATTTGTAAGTGGATGAATATTTATCTTTAATATTCCTATTGTAAATATTTTTTTATTTTGAAATGAAAAGCTATTTATATCAGACAATGAATTTAATTCAGTATCTGTAAAATTATGCGATGTAACCGTAGTATTATCCTTATTTAGCACACCATTTATTTCCGCCAAATTATTTTCTTTGTACCAATAAAGAGCAGGTATATCATCCAGTGTACAAGCTGAAGTATAATCAAGAGCATATATCCACATATTAATTCTTGTAAATTTAAATGAAAAAGTAACAGGATTATTTGTATATACAACATTCGCATTTTTAGTATAGATATTTACATATTTTGGATTATCTAATATAAATTTTTGATTTGTTCCTTTAAAATAAATATTATAATTATCAGTTGGTGTAGTCATATATGTATTTAATACAGATACGCTTGCACCTTCTTTAACTATAAAATCTCCAAATACATTCCACATAGGAATTCTTTGATGACTTTTTTCAATAAATGTAAAATTAGACATTTCTTCAATAAGAACATTTCTAGCTCCATGGGTTGTTGTTTTAGCAAATCCATTACCAGTTGTTAAAAGAAATTCTGCTCCATGTCCCACTACTAAATCAAGTCTATTTGTTCCATTCATAAACTCTTTTTCAGTTGTGATATTTACCCTACTATTGGGCATAATTTTAACCAAAGATGGTATAACATCATTTAAAAAAATAACTGTATTAGTATCTGAACTATTTGTTATTGTAGTATTTCCATCAATTATAATTGTATTAGAATTACAAGCTCTTTGTGCTGCAACATTATTAGTATCTTTTATTTCTATAACTGAATCAACAATTTTAGTTGTTCCATAATAATTTTGTGAAAGTTCTATTCCATTAAAATTTATATTGTTATACTCAACAATTACATTAGAATAATTAGGATGAGATGGAACATAAACAACTCCATAACCATGTGAAGATATTATATTCATATTTTTTAATATAATTTTTTTATTAGCTGTACTCGCTTTTATAACATCTGTTTCTAAACTTAAATTGTTAGTATAAGTATATTTTATGTTATTATACGTTCCATCAATTATTACTTTACTTTTATTATTATTTATAATAAAACCACTTGTCGCAACAATATCATTTCCTAAATAAACATAATTATAATCATTATCTTCACTTAACACTTGTTTTAATTCATCACTAGTTGTAACAACAACTGTATTATTATCTATTATTTGAATAATTATCACCTTCCTTTATAATAATTTATGTTAAAAAATAAAAGTGAAATAATTAAAAAGAATAGAGTTTTTCTATTCTTAATGTATTTTAGTAACACTTAACATTGCATTAGTACTTCCATTAAATTTTAAATTAACTGCTTTAGACGATTTAACATTTAAAGTTACAAGATCATTTTGTTGTAAAGATACAATTGTTGTTCCACTTATACTGTTAATCATTTGAGCACTAAACTCACTCGTTGCACTTGTAGCAGGTTGTAATATATCATTTGCTCTAACAGACATAGTCATAGAACATTCTTCGTTGGTAGCCCCACATAATAGATATGATACTAAGTACACTCCATTTTCTTTAATCTTAATAGAATTATCATCTGGATATTCTGTAAGAAAGGCAACTCCTTTTTCAGGTAAAGGAATTTTTGTATCAGTTCCTTGTGGCAAGGCAAGTTGCGTATCAACCATTGAATATCTAATTCCATAAGAAGATACAAACTCTGTTCCCGGAGGACCTGCCGGCCCTTGTGGTCCTTTTTCGCCCTGATCCCCTTTTTCTCCTTTAGGAATTGAAAACGCTAAATGATGTACCCAATCCTCAAAAGTATCCATAACAGTAGCAGGTTCTCCTGGTTCTAAAGTTTCAGTTTCATCTATAGCAATATGTTCAGTTCTACCAATTTCTCCAGGTAGTCCTCTTGGTCCTTGTTCTCCTTGTTCTCCTTTTGGTATTTTAAAATCCAAAACTACATCAACAGGTGTTCCCACATTTATAACACTAGCTTTTTCAGTAGGTTCTATTGTTTCTATATTTCCAACTTTAATAGTGGAAGGTCCTTGTTCTCCTCTTTCTCCTTTTATTCCTTGTGGACCTATATCACCCTTTTCCCCTTGTGGACCTGGTATTCCTTGAGGACCAATTTTCCCTTCAATTCCTTGTTCTCCTCTAGGTATTTTAAAATTTAAAATAACATCTTCATTAGTTCCAATATTTTCTACTTTAGCTTTTTCAGTAGGTTCTAATGTTTCGGTAATTCCAACATCTATACTTGCGGGTCCTGGTATACCTCGTTCTCCTTTTTCTCCTTGTGGACCAACATCTCCTTTTAAACCTTTAGGTCCAATTGGACCTTGTACATAACAAATTTTATATTTTTTTCTTTCTTCTTCAATTCTTTTTCTTATTTGATTATAATCATTACATTTATTCATTATACACACTCCTCTATTTTTTAGAATTATTTTTCCTCTATATTAATTTATGAGAATAGTTTTAAATAGTTGTTTATTATTTAATAAAATATAAATAGCTATCAAATATATTTACAGATACGTTAATAAAGCTGTCATGATATAATTAATAATTATTAATCACGATAGAACTTATGTAACATTTGAATCCACCTTTAAACAAATAAGATTTTATGGAGCATACTATAACAGAAAAGAATCAATATAAGAATAAATACTAAATTTTAAGAGTAACTTTACAAAATAAAAAAATCCGGAAATCATCACCATACTTATTTTTTAATTATTAAGAAACCTCACTTTTTTATAACATAATTTTTTATTTAAGAATCACTTTCTTGCATATAAAAAAAGGCAAATGAAACTATTTAGTTCCATTCAACCTCTATATGTCATAAATCCTTATGACATTATTATAATATGCACTTATTCAAATAATATACATCATTTATTTATTATTTTTTTCATTCTTATCCATAAGTTCACTAACAGTAGTAGCAACACTAGCTAAATTTTGTAACTCAGATGGAATAATAATTTTTGTAGATTGTCCATTAGAAACTTCAACAAAAGCCTCATAACTCTTAAGCTTTAATACTGCTTCATCTGGTTTAGCATTCTTAATTAACTTAAGTCCTTCAGCAGTAGCTTCTTGAATCCTAAGAATTGCTGCTGCCTCACCTTCAGCTTCTTTTATTTGAGCCTCTTTCTTAGCCTCAGCACGTAAAATCATACTTTGTTTTTCACCCTCAGCAGTAAGAATAGCAGCTTTTTTTTCACCTTCAGCTTGAAGTATCTTTTCACGTCTTTCACGTTCAGCACGCATTTGTTTTTCCATAGCTTCTTGAATATCTCTTGGTGGTAAAATATTCTTAACCTCAACACGTGTAACTTTAATACCCCATGGATCAGTTGCCTCATCAAGTATTGCCCTCATCTTAGAATTAATAATATCACGTGAAGTTAAAGTCTCATCAAGTTCCAACTCTCCAATAATATTTCTAAGTGTAGTAGCAGTCAAATTTTCAATTGCACTTATTGGCATTTCAATACCATAAGTATAAAGCTTAGGATCAGTTATTTGAAAATAAACAACAGTATCTATTTGCATTGTAACATTATCCTTTGTAATAACTGGTTGTGGTGCAAAATCCCTAACTTGTTCCTTTAAAGTAACTCTATTAGAAACCCTCTCAAGAACTGGTATTATAAAATTAAGACCATTGTGTAATGTCCTACTATAAGAACCAAGCCTTTCAACAACATAAGCTTTTGACTGTGGAATTATTTTAACTCCAGATATAATTAGTAAAACTAATACAATAATAAGAATTATCATTAATCATCATCCTCCTTCTTTTTAACAATTAACTTTACTCCTTCTATAGAAAGTATCTCTACTTTACTACCAACACTAATCTTTTTATTCCCCTTAGCACTCCAATATTTACCATCAATTTTAACTTCTCCAACACTATTTTTACTTATTTCCTTAGTCACGATTCCAATCTTGCCAATTAGCATATCAGCATTAGTCCTTGAAGGTTTTTTAACCAAATATTTTCTAACAATTGGTCTTGTAAATATCAAAGAAGCAACACTAACTACTAAGAAAACCGTTGTTTGAATCATCAAATTATCCGTAATAAAACCCGTAATATAAGCAAGCAAAGCACCAAGTGCAAACCATATAGTTGTAAGATTAATCGTACATACTTCAATCAATATAAGTATAATAAATAATATAATCCAAGAATACATAAAACCACTTCCTAAAAATTCACCCTTAATATAACACACTCTAAATATCATGTCAATAAAACTATATGCAAAAAAAGATAGAAATAATCAAATAATCAAAACTCTATCTTTCTAAAAAATCTTCACCTTTATGGGGCTCAGTTCTAAGTAAATCATTATAATTAAATTGTCTTAAAACTTCATATAAAACAATAGCAACACAATTAGATAAATTAAGACTCCTAACATCACTAGTCATAGGAATCCTCATACAATGTTCCAAATCATTCTTGAGTATTTCCTTATCAATACCAGTAGACTCTCTACCAAAAATCAAATATATATCCTTATCACTATCTAAAGTATAATCAAAACTACTATGAGGCTTTTTTCCATATCTTGTAAAATAATAATAAACACCAGGATTATTTTCCTTAAAAGAAGAAAAATTCTCATAAACCCTATAATCAAGCTTATCTATATAATTAGCACCACTTCTTTTAATACTCTTCTCGTCTAAAGAAAAACCAAGAGGTTCAATAAGATGAAGACGAGCACCCGTAGCAACACAAGTTCTCATAATATTACCAGTATTCTGAGGTATTTCTGGTTCATATAAAACAATATTTATCATAATTCATAACCCTTTAAAAAATCATCAATCTGTGACAAAGAAAGAACTTTATCAGAAGAAGACAAAATATCTATAATCTCACCACTCTTAAACACCAAAAGAGTTGGATATTTATTAATCTTCTTAACTAAATTAATACCCTTATACCTATCATATATTTTAACAGAATAATCATTCTCATCATTTTTAAATCCTAAACTAAGATAAACAATATCATCATTCAAATTATTATTTGCTACATAATCTTTAAACTTTGCCTCAAAACTACGACACATCTTCTCACTAGTAGTACACATATAAACTATTAAAAAATCCCTTTCTCTTAAAACACTATCTAAATCATCATACTTAACCTCCATCAAAGTATCAGAAATAACAGAATTAGACAATTTATTATCATTATAATGTTTATACCAAGAAAACAAGTAAAAACTAACTATTATTGTAGCAACAATAATAAGTCCTAACACAAAATAACTTTTTGGCTTTACATTCTTCATAAGCATCCTCCTATAAATATATTCTATCACATTAAGAACTTATTTTGAAGTATTTTTTACAAATCATTTAACACTTCAAGAGCTTCATCGAAAGTACTAACCTTATATATCTTAAAACCATAGTCCTTTTTACTAATTATATCAGAAACTTCCTTATAATTATCAACAGGAACAAAGAAAATATCACACTTCTTTCTATTAGCACCACGAAGTTTATACTCTACTCCTCCAATTTCACCAACATTTCCATTTTTATCAATTGTCCCTGTACCACACACCTTATAACCCTTAGTTATATCATTAGGAACAAGTTTATTATATATAGACAAACTTAACATAAGACCCCCAGAAGAACCACTTTGTTTACCAGAAAAATCAAACTCTACCTTTGGGGAAACATCATATTCATAATCATTCAAAATATAAACCCCAATCTTTTTTTCATTATCTATTAACTTTACAGTAGTCTTTGTATCAACTAACTTCTTATCCCTAAGTACCTTTATATTAACAATAGCACCTTCATTATAACCATTAATAATACTCTTAAAAGACGCATTATCAAACACATCATTACCATCAATAGAAATTATTTTATCTCTAACCTTTAAAGAAGTAGTAGCAAAAGAATCAACATATAAAACATACAAAGAACTATTCTTAACAGCAATCTTTTTATTAGCCTTAGAATACGCTACAAAAGTAGCATTAGAAATAGAACTATTAAAATATAACTTTTCTCTAAAAAGTGCATCCTCAACAGTTTCATCCTTATATATAGAATCACTAACCTTTTCTCTATCAAAAGATGGAACAACATAAGAAAGTAGATAAAAAAACACTGTCCCCTTTAAAGAATTAACATAAGTAGCATTAATCGAACCCCTACTAACACTCTCACCAGAAATCTTAATATCATCATCTAAATTCATTGCCCCTCCACCAATAGTTATATAATAATTAACCGGAGTTACAACCATTAAAAAGATTAATAATAAAACCAAAAAATATACAATATTCCTAACAGTAAATATTTTTTTTAAATTAATTTTATTTTTCATACAATAATATCTCCTTAATATAATTATAACAGGAAAGTGAAAAAAGTATGAAGAAAAAAATAAATTCATTAACAATTATTATATTATTAGCACTAATAACAATTTATGTCTTTACTAATTCTAAAAATATAACCACAGCAATCTTCGAAAGCTATGAACTCTTTCTAAAAAACATATTCCCTTCACTATTCCCTATGTTTATTATATCATACATTTTAGTAGAAATAAAAATACCTGAAGTACTAGGAAACATCTTTAAAAAACCATTCTATAAACTATTCAAAACAAAAAAAGAAGCAAGCTTTGTTTTTTTTATGAGCATGCTAACAGGCTTCCCTAGCAGTGCTAAGTACATTGAAAGCCTTATGAATAAAAACCTAATAGATGAAAAAGATGCCAATAAAATACTTCAGTTCACATTCTTTTCAAACCCTTTATTCATAATAAACACCGTCGGAATAATGTTTCTAAATAATATAAAACTAGGTTATATCATCCTAATATCACACATCACTGGAAACATTATAACAGGACTAATCTTTAGAAACTATAATAAAAAAGAAGAACTAAGAGAAGAAAACATAAGACAAAGCATTAGAGAACTAATCATAAAAATAAATACTACTAAATTTTTTAATGTCTTATTAAATGCTATTAAAGACGCTCTAAGTACAATGATATTAATATTTGGTATCCTAGTAACATTTCAAATAATAATAACCATGATGCCAAAAAGCACAATTATAAAAGGACTAATTGAAATGACAATCGGTTTAAAATACACGTCATTAATAACCAACACCAATCTAAAAATAATTTTATCAACATTCTTTCTATCATTCGGAGGACTATGCATTCATACTCAAATAATGAATATTCTAAACAAAAAAAGAGTAAAATATTTACCCTTTTTATCAGCCAGAATAATTCATGGAATAACTAGCTCAATAATAGCTATAACAATCACTTTAATATGGGGTGCTTAATCTCAAAACCATAAGGAAAATTCTCTACTTCACCTTCACTAGGCTCATCATTAACAAACCTATACTTAAAATGAATTGTTATAATATTATTATTATACACTATTCTATTTGCAGTATCAAAAGTCAACACATCACTATTAGGAACTTCATACTCTACACCATTATATTTGATAACTGGATACCCATTAGAACCATTAACGATAGCTATTTCTTTAGAGGCATCTTTATAATCACAATTTAAAGCATTATTAGAAATACTATTACAACCAGTAACCTGTTTTGTAATAAAATCCCCCTGAATTCTTGTAATCATAAGATTATCATAATCCTTAAAATCCTTTATCATTTGTCTATCAGAAACATCAGACTTTACATCAAGAATTATATTAAATAAACCAACTAATATAATCATAAGAAGAGCAAATGTTACAATTACTTCAACTAAAGTAATACCCTTATTATTTAACTTCACTTTTACACCCCCAACTGATATGGTGATTCACTAGTACCATCTCCATCAACTATTTTAACATTAGAATTTAAACTTAGGACAGGGCGGACTTCTCGTGTTTGGGATACAGAATTACCACCATTAACAAGCCCCCTAGGATCGACATTCCAAGCTGGTGAGCTTATCTTCGGATAATGAGGAAGAATCCATTCATTAATACTTTTATCTAACCAATTATTACTTGTTATACAAGCCCCATCACTATTATATTCAAATAAAATTTTGTTACATTCTTTTGATGCCCCATATCCATAATCACTAGCATACATTATCGCTATCTTTTTATTTGCATCACTTTGTACTACTGGGTTTGTTCCATAATAATATCCACTTCGATTAGCTTCATTTTTTCTTTCATATTGCCACATTACCTCTACAGTTATTTTTGAATCTTTATATCCTCCAAGATAATACTTAGTAGTTCCTATCATACTCTTAGCTTCAGCACTTAAACCATTATAATAATCCCCATTCAAATACGTATTAAGACTAGCAACTGTCCAATCATTAGTCCCATTAGTATTCCAGTAATTAGTTCCAATCGATTCATCTCTTATTAACTTAAATCTATTTTCTACATTACCATTTGTATCAGAAGTAGGAATAATTCCAATAATTCTCCATACCTCATTATTAAATGTCACATAATTATTTACATTTCCACCACGATATCTATACTCATTAGTAAAATTACTATCTACTTGAAGAGAACCATCTATGCTATGAGAAACTTGCTCCAATCCACCTTTCTTAACATTAGCATTAGCAAATTCTAAAGCAGTCATATCACTACCAGAATTAGAAACATTAACATCAAAAAGTGCTGATGTAGCATATCCAGAATCAGTCTTTATCATTAAACGATAAACTTCCTCTTGATTATCTCTATTTTTATAATCAGGAGAACTACTTATATAAGATGAAAATTCTTTTAAAGTTTCATCAGTTGTATTAGCTATATCACTTTTTAATTCACTTATATTATACTTAGTAAGAATCAAATGAGGATTAAAAGTATTAAATAAACTAGTACACGATGCATCACTATTACATATACTACTATCTAAAACTTTAAATTTTTTATTATCCAAAGTAAGTGCACTTTTATCAACCTTAGTAAGTAACATCTTCTTAAAATAATGTAAAGTATATTGACTAGAAACATCTTTATAAGAAATATTCTTTTCATATTCCCCTGCTAAAGGCATGAAATTACTATAAAGAACAGTAAAAATCACCATTAAAACAAGCGTAACAGCCAAAATTTCCGCTAAAGCAAAACCCTTATTATTCTTTTTCAACTTCATAAAAATCACCCTTGATTATTAACTAAAACTATTATATAATAATTATGAGATAATTTCTAGTATAAAATAGAAAAAAGAATAAATTAAGAATAAATGAGGGATTGCATATGAGAGATATGAGAGAATTTGACTTTTTAAATACTCCAATTGTAGATATAGTAAATGAAATAATTATTGACTCTGCCAAAAGAAACGCCAGTGATATTCATTTTGATCCAATGGAAAACTACTTAAAAATAAGAATAAGAATTGATGGCAATCTTATTGACTATGCCATAATTGAAAATAAATATAAAAGAAACTTAATTACAAGAGTTAAACTTTTAGCGGGAATGAACATTACTGAATCACGTCTGCCTCAAGATGGTGCCATAAAAACCACTATTGAAGACCTAGATCTAGACATGCGTGTTTCAGCTTTGCCAACCTCTTTTGGAGAAAAAATAGTAATCAGAATTCTTGATTATTCAATGAGTTTACAAGGACTAGAAACACTAGGATTCACTAATGAAAACTATGAACTAATCCTAAAAATGATTGCTAACCCTAATGGTATCATTCTAGTAACTGGAGCTACTGGTTCTGGTAAATCAACAACAGTATACTCAATTCTTCAAAGACTTAATCGCGAAGAAACCAACATTATTACCGTTGAAGACCCAGTAGAAATGAACATCGAAGGAATAAACCAAGTACAAGTTAACCCTGAAATAGGATTAGACTTTGCAAATGTTTTAAGATCAATCCTAAGACAAGATCCGAACATAATTCTAATCGGAGAAATAAGAGATAGCGAAACCGCTAAAATAGCAGTACGTGCATCAATCACAGGACACTTAGTACTATCAACACTACATACCAACAACTCCCTTACTACTATTGAAAGACTTATTGATATGGACGTTGAACGTTACCTAATAGCATCATCACTAAAAGGAATAATATCACAAACACTAGCTAGAAAACTATGCAAAAAATGTGCTAAAAAAAGACCTACAACCGAAGCTGAAAAACAAATATTTAAAAAAGCTTTAAATATGGAAGTTAATGAAGTCTATGAACCTGGAAAATGTGATGAATGTACAAAAGGGTACAAAGGAAGAATAGCTTTACAAGAAGTACTACTTATAAATGAAGAAATAAGAGACGCAATAAATAAAAACGAAGATAGACACACTCTAAGAAAATTAATATATCAAAAAAATATAAAAACTCTATTACAAGACGGTTTATTAAAAATAATAAACGGAACAACAACATTCGAAGAAGTATTTAGACTAGTTGACTTAGATGACGATGTTGATGACATCTTCAGTTCCAAAGCAAATGAACTAAACGACATCATAAACGATGCCCCAGAAAATGTTGAAATAACTATGGAAAGTGAGAAACAAAAAATAGAAGAACCAAAAGAAAATAAAAACCAAGTACAACCAAAAGACACTGTAGAAAATAACACTATAATAAGTATTCCAACCGGAGATACAACAAACAATAAAAATAAAATAAACACTGCAAATGAAACAATACCTGACATCAATAACACTATAAGTGAAAGTGTAAACAATAATGTAAACAAAGAACAAAACATTATTAATAACAGTGTCAATACAAATGTAAACGATAATTTGTTTAACAACTTAAGAACAGAAGAAAGCAACATTCTTAAGAATGTTAATACAACTCCAGAAGAACCACGTACTATTAAAACTGTAGAACAGAACAATGAAATAAACACTATCAAAGAAACTCCACTAAATGAAACCGTAGTAAATGATGAACCTCTAGTAAACTATACTCCAAATACTACAACAACAATTAATAGCACACCACCACTTGACACTCCAAACACTGTACCAATATCTGAACCAACTCCAATAAATAACACCATAGAAGACAATACAATACCAAATAACAATATAGATATAGGACAAACTTCTGTTTTAAATCCTACACAAACCAATCAAACCTTAAATAACACAACTTTAAACAATCAATCATCAATAGAACAACAAACAAAAGATGAAACACAAAAAAGACCATCTAATTATACAGATGAACTTATTAATTTAATAAATCAAGACAAGGATATATTCTAATTGAACTTGTCTTTTTTATTTTCTATTCTACAAACTTATCTAAATTATCAGGAACCTTATCATTCATAATAGTGCTAATGATTTTATCCTCTTTTTCTTTAGAAACATCTCTACCTGTTAAAGCACTTATCTCCTTTATGACATCTCTTAAGGCATCCTCATTTTTCATATTATCATTCTGAAGTTTTTCAGCTAATGAAAGGATTGTACTCTTATCAACATTAGTCTTCTTCTCAACTTTCTTAAAAAAACTATCACTTAATTTCAAAATAAAACCTCCCTACTAATATAATTTATGTAGAGAGATTTTTTTTGCTATCATTTTCTGTGCTTTTTAATCATTTTTATAGAATATCATTTTTATTTTTAAACTGTATTTCTATCGGAGTACCTGAAAAATCAAAACTTTCTCTTATCTTATTTTCCAAGTATCTTTCATAAGAAAAATGAACCAATCCCTTATCATTAACATTAAATGTAAACTTTGGTGGCTTTACACCAGTTTGACAAACATAATAAATCTTAAGTCTTTTCCCTTTATAAGAAGGAGCAGGATTAAGTTGATAAGCATCCGCTATCACATTATTAAGAGTACTAGTCTTTATTTCTCTTATAATACTTTCCTTTACTCTTTTTACCTCAGGCATTAAAGTATGAATTCTTTTCTTTGTTAAAGCAGACAAAAATACTATCGGAGCATAAGAAATAAACTTAAACTCCTCACGAATTTCTTTAGTAAAATTCTTAATATCCTTATCCTTTTCTATAACAGCATCCCACTTATTTACAACAATAATTATTCCTTTACCCTTTTCTATAGCATATGACGCAATATGTTTATCATGTTCAATGATACCCTCTTCTCTATTAATTACCAAAAGACAAATATCACTTCTGTCAATAGCTCTCATACTTCTAAGCAAACTATACTTTTCAATAGCCTCAAACACTTTGCCTTTTTTCCTCATACCAGCTGTGTCAATTAAAACATAATCCTCTTTTTCATATTTAAAATCTATATCAATAGCATCTCTAGTCGTTCCAGCAACATCAGAAACAATTACCCTTTCCTCATTTAACAAAGCATTAACCAAGCTACTCTTACCAACATTAGGTCTTCCTATAACACATATTTTAGTTATATCCTTATCTTTATTTTCTTTCTTTTCAAAATCAATTACTATTTCATCCAACAAATCAGCAATTCCTCTATTATGTTCACCACTTATTTCAATATAACTATCAAAACCAAGTTCATAAAAGTCATACAAATGTTTCTCAGCTTCTTTATTATCAACCTTGTTAATAGCAACAATTACTTCTTTACCAGATTTCCTAAGCAAATCTCTAACCTCTAAATCATTCGATGTAATTCCCTCTTTTGCATCAACAACAAAAATAATCTTATCGGCTTCAAGAAGTCCTATTTGTACTTGAACCTTTATTTCATCATTAAAAAGTTCCTTAGAAACATCAATACCACCCGTATCAATCAAATTAAAATTATAACCACGATAACTAACTTCACCATAAATACGATCTCTCGTAACACCAGGCGTATCCTCAATAATAGATATCTTCTTACCAACTAATTTATTAAACAAAGTGGACTTTCCAACATTAGGTCTCCCTACTATACACACTGTAGGCATCATAATATCACCTCTCAATTGCTTAAAATTATACCAAAAAAAAAAGAAAAAATCCAGCCTTATCCAGATTTTTAAACTTTTCTATACATCATATGATAATTTTTTATAAACATACACTTTGTACAAATAACCTAATAAGTACTATTACATATCAATTTATTTCAAACTACCAGTTAAAATAAAGATAAAGATTACTTATTTAAAACTTCTAATTCTTCCAGCATCTGTTTTTTAATTTTATCAACATCAGTAAAGAACACATTATAACCACAACTTTTTAACTTTAATAAATCTTTAAAATTACTTAATATTTCATTTTTTAATAGACTCCCAACCTTAGCTGGAGCACCGTTAGCAGTATGAACATGATCAATATATTTTTCTAATGTAGGAAAAGCATTTTGAAATAATATAACCGAATCCCTTTCCAATATTTTTCTTATAAAGATAGTATTACAAAATCCATATTTTTTTATTTTTTTATCAATAATCCTCTGATACTTTTCAACTTTACTACTTAATGGTATAAACCATAATATATCATTATCCTTGATTGTAAAATATGTAGGTCTTTTTTTACCTCTTTCATGATTAGTCATAAGATTTTCATCATTAACAACATCAAAAAATTCATCTTTAATATGATATAAATATCCAGTTTTAACTTCCATACTATCAACTCCAATAAATAGTGTAACATAAATAAAAAGAAAACTCTATCAATAGATAGAAGTTTTCAAAACATTTTCTTTCGGGATCATTTATAACTCGCACCACCCGTAAGCGAGAAACATTGTCAATCGGGATCATTTATAACTCGCACCACCCGTAAGCGAGAAACATTTTCTTATTAATGCACTATCTCAAATGCAATAATAATATACTATATATTATGCTAAAAGTCAATAATAATCTAGCCAGATTTTTAAACTTTTCTATAAACTATTAACTGTTCCGGTAACAAAAAAATATTATTATTACTATAAATCAAATCTAATACACCAACCTTGAAATAATCTGAAACATCTTCAATAGTATCTCCTTCTTTTGTTATATAAACCCTTACATCCTTTTTAGGAATTAACAAAGTCTGCCCATTATAAATATATTCATTCTCCTCCAAACCATTAATCGCAGTAATTATATCTACCGAAACCCCAGAATTATTTGCAATACTATACAAAGTATCACCACTTTTTACAACATAATAATCATAAATATTATAAGTACCAACTGGTATGCTAAGTACTTGACCTGTTTTTATATTATAAGGTTCCTTTAAATTATTAGCCCTTATTATTTCAATCGCAGGTATTCCAAATGCACTAGCTATAGAAAATATTGTATCATTATTCTTAACAGTATAATCTTCCATATAACACCTCAGTTAAGTATATGAAACAATACATAAGTTAGTACTAAAAAGAAAAAAGAGTATTACTCCTCTTCATCTTCCTCTTCTTTATCATCAGATTCTTCCTTATCATTAACATTAAGAACCAATCCTATTTCTTCATTAAGTCTTTGTAAAGTTGCATCAATATCCCTTACTTTCATATTTTCATCTCTAACTGGCATTCTATCCCTCCTCTCCAATCATTTTTTATAAACAGCATACCTATTAACACTATTAAAAGACAACTCATCATAAGAAAGAACCTCTTTTACTGTTCCATTATATAAATATAATTTATTATCAGATATAAAATAAACATCATTATTAGCCATTGATACATTACTTATACTATCAGCTTTAAAAAGTAAAACATCAACCTCAAAAACACTATTATACTTATAAAAACTTCCATTCTTCAAATAATAATAATTATCAAAAATCTTATTACTATAAGAAGAATCCCCAATCAAAGAAGAATAATCATTCTTATAAAGAATATCACTTTTCCTAAACTCATAAATATTTATACTTTTAAATTCACCATTAGAATAAACAAGTCCCCCAGACTTAACATCCCCAACAATAGAAACCTTTCTCTTCTTAGCATCTATCTCATATTGAATTAAATTATTCCTATCGAATAAATAAACCTTATCATCAACTACTCCATTTATATATGAATCATAAGAAACCTTCTTCTTAAACTTTATCTCTTTCTTTTTATTATTAGTCATATTATAAACATACATAGTTTTAAAATCATGCTTTTCATCATAATTAGGAACTAAATAATACTTATCTACCATAATCCCAAGATTATTTACATAAGTATCATTAGAAAAAACATTTAACTTCTCTAATGATTCATTATTTATAGAAAAGAAACCATTATACTTCCATAAATAAATATAAGTATCATCACCAATATTATTAGTATTAACAGAAACTTGATCAATCTTCTTTATAACTTGATCTTTATCTTTACTATCCCAATTAGGATTAGAATAACCAAGTTTCTTTAATTCCTTAATAAAAGAATTAGAAGAAGAAACATAACTAGACTTCAAAACCCCATTCTCTAAACAAACAATATCAGAGTCTTCTAAAGGAGTATAAATACACTTAGTATCATCATCCTCATAATAATATAACTTATCAATAACTTTCTTCTTTTTATGATAATTATTATCAGTATCAAAAACAAAATAACTATCATCAACTTTTACTTCAAAATTATATCTTTTATTCTTAAAAACTTCATGTATCTTATAATTCATATCATTAAAAGACAAATCATAAGAAACATCATGTTCCTTATTAAAAATAAACACTATTAATTGAAACAATAAAAATATAAAAAATAATAAAATAACACTCTTAACTACTTTTTTCATAAATACCACCTAAGAAATAACACTAAGTTTTATAATCTCATCCATATTATCATCACTAGCACATATATTTTTCTTTAACATACCACACTTATCACACTTATAAATTATCTTATAAGAATCACGAAACTTTTCTATACCAATTGGAACCAAAAACCCTAAACAATCACAAGCCCTGTCACCTGGATTATTATCTACATGAATAGAATATAAACAAACAGGACAATGATCTCTAGCAGTATACAAAAGTGGACTAACTAAGCTAGAACAATTCTTACAAATAAACTCTTCATCAATCATTTTAAAGCGTTTCACTAAACCTCACCCAATATAATTTTATCACTTAATCAAAACATTTACAAGAAATTAAAAAAATGAAATAAATTATAAATATCTTTATTTTCACATATACTAATAATGAACATGTTCAATTTGACAGATTATGGTAAGCATGCTATAATGTGTACATAAGAAACCAGTCCCACTGACTATAACCAGAGAGGCTGGTTTTTTATTTTTGTCTACTAAATATTCCATATAATCTATTACCATTCTTAATTATTAGAACTTCTACATAAGAAGTTTTTTTGATTTAAATACAACATCAATTCTTTGTTCTATTTCTTCGTTTGTTAATTTTGATTTTGTACAATCTATTAAGAATATATTACTTTGATTTTTCTTGTCTTCTAAAGCATGATAAAAAACATTTTTTCCTTTTCCAAAAGTTTCTTTTTCTTCAAGAAAATACTTTAATTTACCATCACTTGATATATACAAGTAATCAGCACATGAGACCCCTCCATTTTCTGAAATAGTAGGAAGATATAATAATGTTCCTCCCATTAATTCAACATACCATAACCCATTCTTATACTCATTATTCATATAAATAATTTTATTGATATTATTCGTATAAATAATTTTATTGATATTATTCGTATAATATATTTTTTCATCTTTTATTACATATTTTGCTTCTTTTACACTTTTTTTTGGTTTTATCTACGTGTTTTAACCATTCATCAGTTATATCTATATATACGGTGTCTTTACACATTTTATCACCTCATATATATAAAACGAAGTTTTATGAATAATTCCTAAGTTTTTTTATCTATTTTGCATTTATTTACACCATATTATACAAAGTCTTTTAAAGTATTTAAATATGCCATGAGTACACAAAAAAGTCAAGTTCTGGAAAAATATTTCCAAAACTAATACATTTCGACAAGTTTTGGAAATAACATAATCTTTAAAACCAAACAATTTTTATTATTCTATCCTATCATTTCGCTCTATATATTGATAAGTTAAAGCATTATCACTTGTAACAGCAGACTTTTTAGTTTGTTCTTCATACAAATCCCTTGCTCCTTTAGCAACACTACCTCCACGAGATGCAACTTTTATATTTTCTTTTAAACCTTGAGGATGTTCTTCTTTTGCTATGTCTCTTGTAGTTATTTCTCCCAAAGTAGTGAGAACTAATTCTATATCAGTCATATTATCTCTTAAAGATTCTTTTCTAAGACCTTTATATTCTTTATATTCACTTGCTTTCATACCAGACCAACTTTTATATATTTCATTAGTAAGCATTGCATATTCAATAGGTTTATCTATTCCTCCATCTTTCCATATATCTGTTAATTTAAATCTATCTACAATACCAGATAATCTTGCTTTTATCCATTCATCACTATAACCTTTGTTTCTATAATAAGAAACAGCTCTGTTAATAGCAATTGTCTTAGTCTTAGTATCACCAAGTGTAACTTTAACA
>JABLTK010003976.1_pt1 | contig 22514 bp, 15 predicted proteins | sample 7160131 | NCBI WGS metagenome assembly JABLTK01 (sample SAMN14651221, study PRJNA627086) | human gut metagenome | isolation source: feces | host: Homo sapiens
GAATTGACACTTTTCCAACTCTCCAATACAGACTGAATGGCAGTCTGCTTTATATAGAGTATGTTTTTATCCGACGCATAAAGTAAAATCGACGGTGTCTGACTCTGTTTTGCATTCGGGTTTGCCGTAATGTTTGAGAATAAATCAAATTCTGCCGTAACAATAGGCTCACTCTCCCCTCCCGTTGGTATTGTGAGAGTATACGCATAGCTGCCGCTTTGCGAGCCTTGCTTTTTAGCAGTGATTTTGTAAGCAAAATCCTTCGCTTCACGCCCTCCGATACCGCTTTCAAAGCTTTCCTCAAAATACACGCCGTTTGACGATACACATTCTATCTCACCTTTGCTCTGAGCATTGAAATCATATGTTTTCAGTGGCTGTGCCTTATCGGCAAATACCGCGCTTGAAAGAGAAAACATCAAAACCGCCGCAAGTATAATGGCTGATATTTTTTTCATTCCGTATGCCTCCTTTCTTTATTTTTGTCTGTTTTTTAATACACGATATATGCTCCGAATTCAAGCACACTCGTCCATGTTCCGGCTGTTGAGCCGTGACCTGTGTAGCGCACAAATCTTGCACGCCCGGGGATTTCCAGTCTTTCAAATTCCGCATTTGTGCCGGAGGAATCTCCGCTGTAAACCCTCTTGTAATTAATGCCGTCCTCGGAATATAATATATCAAAGTGGTTTGCGCGCTGTGTTCCCTCATAAATGGCATATGCAACGCCGCTTATGTTCTTTACCTCACCGAAATCATATTCAACCCATCCGCCGTCCATATCGCTCGCCCATCTGGTTGAGAAATCGCGGTCACTCAGATTGTCCGGTCCATTCGCTGCCTGCGGAATTGAATTCGAAAACCATGCTTTATGCTGTATTATATTGGCATTCTTTAATCCTGCTTTCGGCGTTACATCATGCAGCTCATCCGTGACATTTATCTCTCTGTTCTGATCGAACGTAAACTTAACATGATATACACCTTTCTTTTTGCCCTCCGCCGTTACTGTTATCTTAGCGCCGTCATAAAGATTATTTCCATATTCAACGGTAACGTTTCCCTCGGGAGCCGATGCCGTAATCTGCGGAAACTCTGTCTGATTTACAGGTACCGCAACATTGACCGTTCTTTCTTTCGGATTAAAATTCTCTATATTTACTCCGTCCGCAGCCACGGAGGAAAGCGTAAGTGCGGATTCTATTTCACCGTCCGGCAGCGTCCATTCATCTATATACGCATCAGAAGCCGGAGTTATTTCGTAATCATCGCGTATTGGCGAAAGCTTAACGGTAATACTGAAATTACCCGAATCAGTTGCCTTTACGGCAAGCTTTCGTCCCGAATTTTGCGCCTGTCCGTTGACCTTCGGAACAAAATCAAACGGTTTTGGATCCATATCCAGCAATTCAAAGTTTTCCGCATCGCAAATCACTTCCGCTTTAAGCTGTTTTCCGGCATATGTTAAAATTGCTTCGTTACCGCTTATACTGATGCTTGCAGGAGTGTGCATAAACCAATATACCGTGCTGTTGTCCTTGCTTAACTCTATTTCATCGCGTATTGTCAGGCTGTGGCGTTCATCACCGAAATAATATCCGCGTATGACCTTCTTCGCATCTGCCGCATATATATCGCTTAAATCGTATGCAGCCATTGCACCTTTTGGTTTTGACTCGAAGAATTTTAGCTTTGAACCTCTTCCAAGCTCCTGACCGTAATAATCGCCTCGCGGATTAATAACAAGACAGTTTTCTCCCTCTGTTCTCTTTCTGTAAATATTATATCCCTCGTCTGACCAGTAATTAGGCAAATTATAGTTGTCGTTTCCGTAATCCATAGCCCACCTTATGCCGTCGTCCTCAAAAATAAATTCGCCTACGTCAAGCATATCATGCGGCAGTTTTGTAAATCCGCCGTGAATACCGACAAATGTCGGATTTTTTGTCTCCCACGAATTTCTCATGGTTCCGTATTCCGCCACACGAATGTATTTATCAAGCGGCAGGGTAATGTCGTCCGCATTGTCATAGCTTGCATCATACCACAGCAGCTGCCGCCAGTGATATATATTCGGTCTTTCCTCAAAGCTTTGTGTATACATTCTCTTCCACGCTTTTCCGATTACCGGATCTCCCTGCATTGCATAGTAATACGGAGATACGCTGTTTTCGGGCGGATCGTCTGCATCATGGAAGTTAAACTTTCCGTTCGGCGTCACGCCGTACAGAAAAGCATAGCCCGACGTCATAATTCCCGGTATTGTGTCAAATCCGTACATATTGCCGCAGCTGTTCTGCAAACATTCAAAGAACAATGTCAGGTATTCCTGCGAAAACATCCAATAGTCAAGTCCCTCGTACCATCCTCCGTCAGGTGCAAAAAACGGCGCTGTGTATTCAAGGGTTTTCATTACATTTTCCAAAAGATACTGAGTTTCGTCATAGTTATCTTCCTCATCTGCAAGCGCAAGAAGAAGCGTCATATAGCCGCTGCCGATAACAATTCCGAAGTTATCCAGAATGTTATACCATCTTAATCCCACACCCGACTCATATGTAGAAACAAGATTCGGGTATGCAAGAGCATAAATTCTTTCTCTCCATGCGGCAAGCTTTGCTTTTCCGGCTGATGATGCGTTAAGATAATTATATGTTATATCATATCCTAAACCTACCGCCGCCGACCAGCTTCCGGTTGCCAGAAGCGAAGTCCACTGTCCGAGCGTATCGTACGCGCACAAAATATCTATAATATCTGCAATTGTATCGAGATATTTTGTATCTTCGGTTACACTGTAAGCAACGCTCAGAATTTCCACTGCATTCTGTGCCGCTCCGCCCTGACTCTGCTTATTGCTGTCGGGAGTATCCGATTTGAAATATGCTGACGCTCCGTTTGTTACATATTCATCTGCTCTTGCCAGTGTTTTTGCATAAATCTCTGCCGAGGTCTGATTATTTTCTATAAGATTTTTGATATGCTCCGCCGCTGAATCCGTATACATCAGCCGCGGATGTCCGTTATTCGGATGAATGTTCTTAACGGTTTTAATCATTTCCGCGCCGCTCGGTCTGTCAAACTGCATATAGCGATATATCTGATCTATCGGCTCATATGCCTTATAGAAGTTTTCATCATCGGTATATTTGAATTTTCCCTCCGAAATGACCGCAAAACCTCTGTCGTCCCACATAATACTCTTTCCGAGCATATCCGTACAAATGCTGCGCATGGGCAAATACAGCGTTCCGTTTATAAGCTCTGCCGGCTTTGACAATTCAATTGTTTTTTCTGCCGATACCGCATTTGCAGACCCCGTTTTTATCGTCCACTTTCCGTTTATCACCCCTTCGCCGCTTGTATTATTCCAAAGGCTCTGACTTCCTGTGATTTCGTCCAGCATCGTAAGAGGAATCATAAACACTCCGTCGCCCGTAATAAACGGCTTGTTTGCCGCAAGAGTATACGACTTTTTCACGCCGTTTACATACATCGTCTCATTATTTGGCATAAGTATTTTGGCATTCCCTATAAGCGGCTTGATGCGTTCCTCGGTATCCATTACCGTACCGCGTGCGGTAGTACTGTTTGAACCGACATCCTCTTTTCTGACGTCTCTCGGCTTTGTTCCCTGATACGCTTTTACATCGTCAACATCAAATTCTATGTTGCTGCCGGCATAAACCTGCGCACATATACGGAACTGTGTCGGAAAAAGCGTATCATCTGCGGGACTTGCTTTAAGAACCTGTTTCATTTCTCCGCCGCCCGTACTCATCCATGCGTCAACCGTTCCGGCAGGTATATTATAGCAAAGCGCCAGCCTTACCCATTCGTTTTTTGACCATTTGCCAACAAACACGCCCGTACTTCGCATATAAATATTTCCGTCCGATGCAAAATATGCGCCTATTCTCCACCCGTTACGTCCCGAATCCTTTGCGTCCATAAACTCTATTCTTGAGCTTCCGACAATATCCTTGATCCGAATTTTTGCCTCAACCACATATTTGTTTTCCGTTGCAAGCTCAGGAAACGTTGTATCCATAAACGGGTCCTCGCTCGTAAGCGCCTTTGTGCTGAAATGCATACACTTATTTCCCGTATCAGCCTCAACCCAATCCCACTTTGACGATTTAGGCTGTGTTCCCGATGCGGCGGCGTCATTATAGTCATATACTCCGATGACCTTTGACTGTTCCGGCATCACTGTGGTTTCTTCAAATTCTTCACGTTCATTGTTTAACGGTTTATCCGGAAATGCAGAATCTTTAAGAAACTCACTTCCGCCGTAAATTTTTACGTTATCCATGTAAAGACACGATGTCCCGTCATCGGGCGGCGCTATATCCCATACAGCTTTACCGGGCGCATTGTATCCGACCGACGGCAGATACCAGCCCGAAATATATTCGCGTCCGTCTACATATATATCCGTCAGACCTGCGTTTAAATTTACACGTGCGGCTATTGTCGTCCATTTGCCGTATCTTATGCCGCATATTTTTTTGCCATCGTTTAAAGTCAGCACATCACCGTCTAATTTTAAGAGCGTAAGTGTTTTTGAACCGCAGGTAAGCGAAAAGAGGTTTCCCGATGTACTTTCTCCCGTTATCATTATGTCCGCCTGCAAAATCATACGCTCCGACGAAGCTGTCAGATTTGCCGTCATCTTTGCTTTTTCGCCCCATGCCTTTGCAAAAAGAGCTTTGTCGCTGTCGCTGCGTTCAACCACTCTCGCATCAATTCCGCTTGCCGAAACAGTTCCCGCCGGACTGCCGTTTGTGGCATAATCGTCAAATGCTTCATAAACAAATATATCGGAGTCTGCCGCGGCAGCAAGCATCGGCATTGCTGACATCGTCAGCGCAGCGGCAGTCAAAAGCGCCGTAATCTTTTTTAACATATTCAATCCTCCATTCAGTCTACGTAAATTGCAAGCGTTCTCACCCGGCCGTATTCGGTTTTGACGCATACGTAGCTTGCGCTCTCTTCCCCTGCTTCAAGTGCAGTTACAACGTCGCTCAGTCTTGCCGGCTGACATTCCTTAGATGAGCGTCTGAATTTTACTATATTGGTTATATTCAAGCCGACAGTCATAAGATTATCTACTATATCCACCGAGCTGTTTGTACGCTTTGTATCGCCGAGTATCGTGATTGAGGAAGAACCCTTTGCAAACGCTTTTCCGCTTATATATGTACGATATGTAAACGAATCGTCCAGATAATTTTTAATTTTTACGGTACCTGTTTTTTCGTCATATTCCGCATCAATCGAAATTCCGTACACCTTGTCGGTATTTTTAATCGTCAGCCGGACAATATCTCCCGGTTCCGGCATTGGTATATTGTTTACCTGCATTGCTTCTTCTATATCCTTTGAAATGTAGTAGGACTTAAACGTTCCTTTATCCACAACCGTAAGCTTTTTGACAATTTCATCATCTTCGTTTATTGATTCGCATATATTCTCTACCACACAGCCTTCATACCAAATCAAAGGCTCTATCAAGGATACCGTCCCCTCGGCAACTGCCTCTTCGCTGTATACCACTGCCACCTGCGGACACATTGCCGAATTGAAATCATATCCGTCAAATTTATAAGAGTGATGCTCCGTAAGCGAACTGCTTGTTCCGACAGTAAAGCTGCTGTCACCGAATTTCGTGCCCGGTGCAAGGTCTTTCGGAACCTTGAATAATATCGTTCCGTCAATCGTGCATATCGGCGAAAGCGCTCTGCCGGAGCTGTATGCACCGGTTACTCCGCTGACGTTCATTACAAGGCTGTCATCGCCGTAATCGTCCTTTTTCCATTTATCTGCAACGTTTGTTCCCGATGGTTTTTCCGCCGTATCTATTGCCGATATTTCGCCGTTATCGTTAACCTTGTATCTGATAATCTGATATTTTGCCGTACCGCTTTCATATAATGCCGTTTTAATCGTATCGGAAACGGCCTTTATTTTTTTGCCGTCAAACGTCACCTTTTCATCAAGCTTATATCGCACCGAATTTCCGTCTGTTCCGACAAGCTTTAACCATACCTCCTCCAGATTATCGTCTCTGCCGTACCCTATCAGAAAAGCATACTGCATTGAACTTGTATTGTTTTCAGCCGCATATGCAATTCTTCCTGTTGAATCAAGACTGAAATCATACATTATATTAAATTGCAGCTTTGTCTCATTTTCACGGAAATATTTTGTGGTTTTGTATTCCGTTCCGTTTATTGTAAGGCTTTCGGCGCTTTTTCCGGTGATTTTTCCGCGGAGAGGATTTTTCACCGCCGTAAAGTTTATCAATTCGCCGTCATCGCTCATTTTAATTTCCAGCAGTTCACCGTTTTCAATTTCTTCAAAGGTCATAGCCTCTGTTTTCCCCGACACCGCATCAAACAGAAATCCTTTGTAGCTGAAATTTCCCGTTTCTTTAAAGCTGTACGCACCGCCGCCGAATTTGTTATATAATATTCTTTCGGAAAAATCCACCGTTCCGGCAACAACGTATTCTATTACCTCTGCCAGCGCAATTTCATACACGTCGTCCTTATCATTGTCAATAAGCGTTATCTTTCCGCCGTCAAATATAAAATCTTCCGCTGTGTGCGCCGTCAGTCTGCCGTTTCTGACAAAGCTTAATGCTTTGTCAGTCTTATACTTATCTCTGTGCTTTCCGTTATAGACAGTAATTTCACCATTATGTACCGTATCTATATCTTCAGGCAAAATAACGGCTGTTTTATTGTCATGCGGCAAAATCGTCCGCACCGTTCTGTCCTCATCATAGTATAAGTCCGCTTTTAAACCCAGATATTTTTCTTCATTATATATACCTGTTCCGAAAATTTCACCGTTCATGCCAAAGCCCGACACCGTCGGCGCATCGCTGTTTATTGAGGTCATTCCTGCAGATGTTACAACTCCGGTGGTTTTCTCAAGCTTATAGTTTTCCGTAAGCAGTGTTTTTCCGCTGTCTGAAACAAAACTTACACTCTTCTCCGTACCGTTAGGGGCGTCCGCCATATCTGCGGTGAGAAAATTATACATAAGCTGTATCATAGTATTTCCGTCAATATTACGGACACCTCCTATTTTATCAAGCAGCCCTATACTGTCCGCAATGCTTATGTAGGCATTCGGATAACCGCCGAGCGTTTCCGCCGCTGCGGAATATCCGAGCGCGGAAACAAGTATTTTTAACGCCTCGTTCAGGGTAATTTCCCTGTCCGGCTCAAAAGCTCCATTCGTATTGTCTATATATCCTGCCGCCGCCGCAGACGCAATATAAGAATAATATTCATGATTTTTATGTAAGTCCGAAAATTCAGTTTCCGTTTCAAGCAAAGGGAACTGCGCCGTATTTATTGCAATGGCAAGAAATTTTGCTCTTGTAATTTCTTTCGCATAAGCATTGATGCCGATTTCATCAAAGACACCAAGATAATCCAGAAACTCATAAACCTCACTTCCGGTATCTATGCTTATTTCTGTTTCCGCGATGTCCTCCGCATACACCGGAACAGATCCGCTGCATATTGAAACAGCCAGAATTGCCGCTGTAATCATATTCCGAATTTTTCTCAACTCTATCGCCTCCTATTTCAATATTTCAAACAGTCTGCAAATTATACTTACGCTTTCAGCTCTTGTGATTTCCTTTTTGGGCATAAACATTCCGTTCCCGAAACCGTTTATAATTCCATTTAATGACAGCGTCGACACCGCTTCTGCCGCATAATCCGATACCTCCGCACTGTCCGTAAAGTCAGATTTATCCCCTTTTGCAAGCTTTTGCGCACCTATGCGGTATACAATTACCGCTGCGTCCTCACGTGTAATACGGCTGTTCGGATTAAATTTTTCACCGTCGCCGTTAATTATTCCGATGGAGCTTGCAGTCCCGATATACGGCGCAAACCAGTCCGACTTTTTTACGTCAGCAAAGTTTTCGTCATATTCACCGTCCGCAGTTCCTCCGAATGCCGAAATTACAAGCTTTACAAATTCGGCGCGGCTCACGCTCTCCTCCGGTCGGAATGTTCCGTCATCATATCCGCTTACAATGCCTTTTTCTGATAATTTTTCAATATCTGCCGCACACCAATGTGTTTTTAAAACGTCCTTAAAGTTCTGCGCCGTATTGGTGTTTTCTTTTACGTTTGATTCCGGCTTCGGTGCAGCCGCACTGCCGCCTGCCAATCCCGACACGCTGCTTTTGCCCGAGCCCGAACCCGAACCGCCGCCTCCGCCGCCCTGCATACGCTTAGGCTCTTCCGATTCCTTGTCATATTGTCTTTTTATCGACGAATCCAATATATCCGCTATTGATGCTGCCGACGTAAATCCCGAACGGTAACTCATCATGTCAATAAATACCGTGTCCTTTGATTTTAGCGCCGTATACTTGCTGCTTTTGAGCTTATCCGCAAAAATTTCATAGTAATCCTCAGTTATTAGATTTTTGACTGCCAACCAGCTTTCGGCTTTTTGGCACAATGCTGTTATAAAAAAATCATCAAGGACTTTTTTAAAGTTTTTGTCTTTTTTTGACGCTATCTCGGCATAATCACACTTCACAACGGCTTCGACAATATCATCTTTTACCTGCTCGTTAATCCTGTCCGCCCAGTCCGCCTTGAAATCCAATCCGAGCTCCTCGGCGTATTTTGAAATAAGCGTTTCCACATCGGATTTATCCGCACCGCCGAGCTGTGCATAAATTTTTGCAACAGGATAGTTCTTTATAATATCCTCCGCGCTGTTGTTTTTAAATGCATACAATATACGTATAATTTCACTTCCGTATTTAACATGAATATCATCCTCATAGTCAAAGCCGAACACTCCGCCGTTTTTCTCCATTACCGGGCAGAATTCCTCTTCACTTTTTCCTTTAAGATTATTTTCAAAAAATTCCTGTGCCGCTTCGTTGCTGTAACATATAAAGGTACTTCTTGCCTCCCCCGAATATGACGTTGCCGAAACAATATATTTCTTTGACAATTCACCGTCTGAAAAATCAAATGTATATGAATACTTTCCGCCCTCCGGCGAGACATACTGAAACTCGTCCGGCTGCGAATCGTATAAATCGCTGTATTCCGTACCGCTTTTTATTACGGTAATGACAACGTTCTCCTCCGAATTTCCGCCGACTGTCAGATTTCCGTTCAATGGGTCAAATACAGCTCTGACGCTTATATCCGCCGCATTTGCTTTTAGCGCTGCCGCAAGCATAAACACACCGCCAAGCACTACTGCCTTTTTTAAAAATTCCTTTTTCACAAGCATTCTCCTTTTCAAAAAATCATCCCTTGACCGCACCGACCATCATGCCTTTGACAAAATATTTCTGCAAACACGGGTACAGCAGCAACACCGGAAGCGTTGACACTATGATAACCGCATACTTTACCGATTCGCTTATTGATTCCTGATCGCTTACGCTTGCTCCGCCTGTCATTGCCGCCACATCGTTTGTCATAAGCACTCCGCGCAGTACAAGCTGAAGCGGATATTTCTCTCTGTCACGTATAAATATCATAGCATGAAACCATGAATTCCACTTATCAACCGTATAGTAAAGCAGCACCACCGCGATTGTTGCCATTGCCAGCGGAACCATGATCCTGAACATAATCGTCAGTTCTCCGGCGCCGTCTATTTTTGCCGCTTCTTCAATGGAATCTGGAATTGATTCAAATCCCGTTCTCATTATAATCAGGTTAAAGGTGTTCATTGCCGACGGAATAATCAGCGCCCATATGCTGTTTTCCAGTCCCAAATCTCTTACCGTAAAATAAAACGGAATCATTCCACCGCTGAAAAACATCGTAAACAATATCATCAGCATTATCAGCTTTTTGAACATAACATTTTTTCTTGAAAGAAAATATGCGCCGAGTATCGTAAGGAATATGCTTAAACCTACTCCGACCAAAACGACAAAGAGAGTATTTGCATATCCTCTCAGTATCATCGGGTCTTTGAATACGCTTCGATACCCCGCCAGAGAAAATCCCTGCGGCCAAAGCATTATTCCCGAATGTGCAATCAGTTTGCTGCCTTCGCTGAGCGAGCCGAACAGCACATGAAGCATCGGATACAATGTTACTGCTATTACCAATGTCATGAGTATGTAAAGAAATATATCGAATATTACAGAGCCTGCCGAAGCCTTTATTTTATTTTGACTTTTCATTTTTTATTCCTTTCCGCATTAAGGTTACCACAGTGATGTATCGCTTACCTTTTTGCTTATATGGTTTGACGCAAACAGCAGTATGCAGTTTATTACCGAGTTGAACAAACCTACCGCCGTGCTGTATCCGTAATTTCTGCTGACAAGACCCTCTCTGTAAACGTATGAATTTATAACGTCCGCAGTGTTATAAGTTGCAGGATTATAAAGCAGAATTATCTTTTCGTATCCGACATTCATCATACCGCCTATTGCCAGAATCAGCATTATTATTATCTGTGGCAATATTCCCGGAATTGTAACGTACAAAACCTTTTTAAACCTCCCTGCTCCGTCAATGCTTGCCGCATCGTAAAGCTCGGTATCTATTCCCGTAAGAGCCGCCAGATATATAATTGAACTCCATCCGACATTCTGCCATATATCGGATAAAATATAAATGGGTACAAACAGATTCTGATTATTAAGCATAGTCTGTCTTTCCATTCCGAACAGAACCGCAATATCCGTTACAAATCCGTCGCTTGACGTGAACTCCTTTACCATACTGCATACAACAACCAAAGATATGAAATGCGGCAGATAGGAAATCGTCTGCACGCCCTTTTTGAACATTTCTCCTCTCATCTCATTAATCAGCAGCGCTAATATGATAGGCGCCGGAAATGTAAACAATAAATTTGATACGCTGATTACCAGGGTGTTTTTCAAAACGCGCATAAAGTACGGGTTTGTAAAAAACGCCTTGAAGTTATCGAATCCTACCCACGGACTGCCCATAATTCCGAGTCTTGGCTGAAAATCCTTGAAGGCTATAAGCGTTCCGTACATAGGCTTATAATGAAACAGAATGTAAAATGCCAGAACGGGCAGAACCAGCAAATACAGAACACCGTTTCGCCTGATATCCTGTTTTAACCTGAAAATCAAGCTTTTTTTCTTTTCCATCCGAACTTATCCTCCCGCATTTTATCTATGCATATAACGTTCATACGCTTTCTGGTACACCTCGATAACCTTATTTATTCCCAGATCCTCAAGTCCCTTTAAGTAGCTGTCAAAGCTGTCGATATTTTCCGCACCGGTAATAAATCTTACGGTATGCTCGTCAACATACGTCTGAATACTTGTCAGCAGCGAGGCTGTTTCTTTGCTTTCCTCTGAGTTAAGGGTGATTTTTGGCAGACTGTTTTTGTCTGCGTCGCTCTTTGCCCACACCTCCAGAGCCTGCTTTTGATTGGGATTGCTGTAATACTGTTCTATATATCTTTTATCCTGGATAAACGGGCCGCAGTCTGCCGCCATTGCATAACTGCTTAAAGCCGCCCCCATCGACAGACCATCCGGATTTTTTAATATCTTATCGGTATATGTCGGATAGCCGTCCTTCATGTTATAGCTTTCACCCACAACGCCGAAGTTAAAGAGCATACCTCCGTCCTCTGAGTAGCCGTAATCAAGCAATCTTGCCGCAAGCGACGGATTTTTGCACGACGTGCTTACAGCGACCGCACCTCTTGACACATACCACGTATCTTTCTGACCGAATTTAGGCGTTTCGCCTTTGTTGAGTACCGGATGCGAAACAGGAACAAATTCCGCTTTCGGGTCTTTTGACGCGATAGCATTCTGCCATCTTCCGATACCCGCTCCCGAATAATAAACTGTTGCTCCCGATTTTGCATTAAGGAAATTCGTGTCAAGCGCTTTTGCGTCAACACTTGCAATATCCTTATCAATCAGTCCCTCTTTATACCACTCCGAAAAGGTTTTTAAAAACTCTCTATATCTCGCGTCATACGGGCCGTACACAACCTTGCCGTTCTCAACGGAAAAATCCTTCTTAACTCCGTATGCTCCGACAAAATCACCCAGACTTAATATGTATGTCTGCATTGTCAGCGGTGCGGTGGCACCTTTCTTCTCCTTAAACGCTTTCAGAACCGTATGCCAGTCGTCCATTGTCTCCGGCATATCAAGTCCCAGCTCATCAAGCCAGTCCTTTCTGATTATCGGGCCGCAGGACACCAAAAGACTCTCATCTCCCCTCAGAAACGGGAAACAATAGTAATCATTGTCATCATCTTTTACCATTTTATCAATTTCCGGATGCTCGTCAAGATATTTTTTCAGATTCGGCGCATCCTTTGCAATAACGTCTGTCAGCTTCATGATTACCTTTTCGTCTATTGCTTTTGATGGGCCTCCCGCATATTTGTACCATTCGTAAGATATAAGATCCGGCAGCTTGTCTGCGGAAAGCATAATGTTAAATCTTTCCTCCTCCTGACCTATCGGCGGATGCTCGTACTTGACCTTTATTCCTGTTTTCTTTTCCAGCTCCTTTGCAAACGGTGTGCTTTCCATAGTCGCTGTAACCTGCGATAATTCCTGGCTCAAGGGCATATACCACGTGAGTGTTTCATCCGTATTTACCGGATAACCATCAAAATTAAGCGTGCTTGTTTTTGTTGCAGATTCTTTCTTTTCTCCGCATCCCGACACCGCTGCGGTACACATAATCAGCGCAGCTGCAAATGATATACTTCTTCTGATATTGTTTTTCATAAAGTCTCCTCCGTTCATTTTATTATCGTCATATAATTGATTTGTTAATTGTGCCCAAACTTAAAATGCAAATTTTATATCTTTTCCGCTTCACTCCTTTGTAAAAGCTTAAAACATAGCATTGCTGCTTTAATTATCCTATCTATCCGATTATTGGATAAATAATTTATCTTAAAATATATTTAATTTTCTATTAATATTATATTGTATTTTTTTGAATTGGTATATAATTATTTTAACTACATTTTATAACTCTATTGACATTTTTGTGAATTTTGACTATAATAAAATCATAGGAGGTGTGTTTGATTGTTAAATAATCGTTTTATACAACAATATACCACAATACCGATATGTATATACAAAAGCGGAATTTTAAATTTCCAAACACGTGTTCCCGCGCCTCTTTCAAATCATAAGGATTTTGAAATAGTTTATATAAAATCAGGCAGCGCTATGTACACAGTAAACGATTCCAAAGCCGTCGCACATGAGGGCAGCATGATATTTCTGAGTCCGTATATGGTGCATACACTCGACTCCCTGCCCGATGTCGACCTTGAGTATTTATGCCTGTGCTTTGACTCGTCGCTTATTTTAAACAAAGCGCTCGTGGCCGATTTGGAAAATAACCGTTTTTTCATTAAAATTCATATCGAGCCGGACTCCGTACACTATAACACGTTAATAAATCTGTTTAATGAAATTTACAGCTCCACGGAAACCGCCAAGCCGTTTTGGGAAATGAACGTCATTGGTAATCTTAACCTTATGTTTGCTTACCTCATGCAAAACAATTTGTACTTAAAAGCGTCGCAGCCCTCCAGTACAACAGTGTTTTCCAAGAATGTTATTAACTACATTGAAGAACATTACCATGAATACATAACCTCGCACTCAATAGCTGATGATATGCACTATCACCAAAGCTATTTTTGCAGACTCTTTAAAAAGGTATTCGGACTTTGCTTTAATGAATACCTTTGTCTGCTGCGACTGGAAAAAGCCAAAGTACTGCTCATAAATTCTCCGGACACCTCAGTCACCGACATTGCGTTTGAGGCGGGATTTTCAAATTTAAGCTATTTTTCAAAAAAATTCAGAGAACAGTACAAAATCTCTCCGAATCAGTTCAGACAAAACAATGCCGGTGATACAATACGAAAGAATAGCTAAAAGCCGCCTTTTAGCTATATTCCTTCGGCAATATCGTTACATGCGCAGAATGTAACATCTGTATGCTTCTGCAAAAGCGTTGCCGGAATCTGCGGCTGGATTTTATCAAACAGCACGTGTTTAAAAATCCCATGCTGCCACGGACGGTTCAGAGCAATATATATACGGCGCGACGCCAATATCTGTTTCATTCCCACCGTTATGCACCATTTCGGTATACCACGTAAATCCCCTCTCTGATACCCGTACGCATTAATAGTTTGCGTTTCGCGGCTTATCGGCAGAACTCTCGTTCCCAACTTGGCAAATTCTTCGGCGCTTATCGTATCGTTTTCCTCCGCCGCCTCATTAAATGCAATATGACCGTTAATTCCCAAGCCGCCGAGACACAAATCGGCGCCGCCGAGCTTTTCTATCATCTCATCGTATTCCGCTTCATGCCCGGGCTGCGGAAAATGTCTCTGCGACTCCGGCATGGCAAGCGCCGGCTTTATCCTTTGATAAAACTCCGTCTGCATTCTGTGATAAAAGCTCATATTATGGCTGCGGTCAATACTCTCCGTTTCACTGACAAGGTATTCGTCCATATTAAAGAAATGAACGTTTTTCAGCGATACATTCAGCTGATTTATCAACCGCGCCAAAATAGGGTACTGCTGCGTCGGGCCTACCGGCACAATCATAACCGTGCTTTTTCCGGCATTATTGTTTTTCATAATCTCTTCCAGCATTACAAGCGCCATATCAAAATATACTTCCCATTCATCACCAACGGTTTTAAGCTCTATATTCCCGAATTTTCTGTTCATTCAAAAGCACCTCCGATATAATTTCCTTTTACCAAATCCCCCAAAAGCTGAGTTAAAAGCATAAATGCCCTGACATTATGAAACGGCCCTTTCCAGTCACTGCCCTTAATCTGTGAAATCGGCGTACCGTCACGGTGAAGATGACCGTACCACTCCGGATGTCCCGGGTCTGCAAAATGCTTTGATATGTAGTCAAATATACATTCAAATCCCTTGAAATACTCTTCATTGCCCGTGTAGCTGTAAGCATACACCAACGCTATCATCGCTTCACAGTGTACCCACATCAGCTTCATATCCCATTCAAGGCTCAAAACAGGCTTATTATCTGCGTCCATAAAATAATAAATTCCGCCCATTTCCTCATCCCAGCCGCGTTCAAGCGACCAGCGGGTAATTTTGATTGCCATTTCCATCAATTCTCTGTCTTTTCTATGTATGGCCTCCTGCATCATAAACCATGCCGTTTCCATACTGTGTCCCGGGTTTATAAAACGTCCCTCCGGCGAATCCCAAAAGCTTCCGTCGGCATTTACGGTTTCCATAAGCGCCTTTTTGTCCTCTTTTACGAAATCATTTAAAAGCGTATCAAGGCAAGTGTCTATCATTTTATCATAACGCGGATTATCATCTATTTCACGCATAATCTGAGATACATTCATCATTATCATAATTATGCTGTGCCCTTTGGTTTTTCTCGTTTCGGGATTTACCTTAGGCGTAAAATAACAGGGCGTTGTGTAATATTTAAGCATCAGACCGTACAATTCAACAGCTCTTTGGCGCACCTCCTCAGTTCCAGTTGCCTTATAATACTCGGCATATCCCATAACAGCAAATGCTTCGGAGAAAAAATACCGTCTTATTACCAGTGGTCTGCCGTCTCTTGTTACACGAAAATACATATGACGGTTTTCGTCAAAACAGTATTTGTTTATAAAATCATATCCCGATTTTGCGGCGTCGAGCCAAAGCTGTTTTTTGCCGAATTCATTGTACAGCTTTGAAAACATCCACAGGCTGCGCCCCTGCTGCCAGACGGATTTATCCTCATAAAACAATTCGCCGTCTCTGTCAAATCCGCAGAGATAACCGCCGTATTCCTTATCGACAGATACACGTTCCCAAAAAGACACAAAATCTTCTTCAAGAGTTTTTTTAATACTGTCGTAGTAATTTTTTAATATTTCCGTTTTCATGCTTACCTCCTTATGCCATCGTAACACATTGTCTTTTTCCGACTTTTTCAAGTATGCTTTCGTAATCTTCGTTGCAGTTCCACATAATCTGAGCGCACAGTGCCTCCGTAAACCAGATGCCGCCGTCTAATGCGCCTGCCATGTTGATATTTACGTTTCCGCCTGTTTTTTCGGCTATATGCTTTGTAAGTGTATACACATATTTTCCGCTGTTAAGCCATTCTCCCTGAAAGCTTTTCCAAATCGGCTTTAACATTTCGACATCGCTTTTCTGCAATTCCTCCGATGAAACACCCATGATATATGCTCCGCTCTGATGCACGAATTTTGTCCAGTCCATGGTCATCATACCTTTGTAAACAAATCCGTTTGCGCCGTTCTCTCTTAGGTTTATAATTTTGTCTGTAAATTTAACGGTATCTTCAAATTCTTTTTCATTCTTTACGGAAGGCAGATAATGATACGGGAACGAGCCGCAGTCCTCCCACACTATCTCCACTCTCTCATCAACGCGCGCAATATACTCCATATGATTTTTAACCGACGACGCGTGCAGTCCGAACTGAATGTGCAGTTTGGGGCGCAGCTCGAATAAATCATGCGAAACCTTATTTACAAAATCCGAAACCGCTTCGGCGACCAGTATATTTCCTATGCAGTCCTCCTGCATTTCGGTAAATGACTGAAAATATATCCCGTCGCCGGACTTATCGTAATCCCTTAAAAACACCTCCACCACTTCTTTTCTGAGCGCATCAAGATTGTTTAAATCTATATCCCTGCAGTCTGTCCCCCAGCCCCATGCATAGCCCCAGATAAGCTCTATACCGTATTCGTGAGCGCAATCTACTATATCCTTAGCATTAATCGGAAGAAAATCATTCCAGACAATAAGCTGATTGATTTTCAGTCTTGCAATGTTTGCAATATATCGACGATAATCATTTATCGGATGCCCCCATGTAAAAATGCTTCTCGTTTTTACTGTCGGAGCAGATGAATATGTAAAATCGGGAAGCTTTTTATCAAACACCTCGCATGGAGTTCTTAAACCTCCTGCGCCCGAAACAGGCGCAAGCTTCATAAGACAGTCGTCGACAAAATCCACCGCACCGTAAAACAGATTTCGGTCTGTATGAGCGGTAATTATCACTATTTTGTAATCGGTATTCGCAGGATTGTCAACGGCTTTTATTAAATAACCGTCCTGCGGAATTTCATTGCTGTTTACAAATCTGCAAATATCACCGTCAGAATATTTTCCTATCATAACCGCATTTTTATCGGCTTTTGCTCCGAGTTTTTCACACGGCAGAACGTGCAGTGTATACACCCCCTTATCCCGATTTATAATTTTTCCCATTTCCGCACTGAGCAGTTCAATGGCTTTTTTCTGCATTCCGCTGTAATCGGAATAAAGTATTTTCCAGCTTCTTTTTTCCATCTTAATCCTCCGTTCCGCCGCCGTACGGCGGCACAAATCGCAGCGTGAAAAATGCACGGCATATTTTCACGCTGATCTTCTGTTTCTTTAATAATATTATATATTGCTCTCATGTGATTTTCAATAAAAAGATACGATAAAAATATAATAAAACGATACAAATATTTAAACCTATATACAAGAAATAACCGCATATAGCCTAATGTTACGCACAATTTTATTCGATATATTTCAGGCATATTTCAAAACAAAATGTTTTATTTCAAAATGGTAATCACCCTGTTTTGAGAGGTTATCAATCCCTCATCGCGCATTTTTTTTATTTCGCGCATCATTGCAGTTCTTTCTGCGCCTATGTAATACGACAGCTCCGTCATAGTAAGCGGAATTTTAAATTTTACGGATTTCTTTTCTTTTCGCTGCTGTTCAAAAAATTCGCACAGCTTGCGGCGTATGCTTCGATTCATCACCACCGCCGTATGCTGCATTATTTTTTTTGAGGTTTCTTCATACAGCCGAAAAATGTTATTTAACACCTTGATTGCACTATCTCCGTTTTTTAGCTTATCGCGTCTTATATATGTCATTTTTGTGTCTTGTATAATTTTTATGTAGCTGTTCGTATTCGCCGCAAAGCCGAAAAGTCTGTCGGTTATAATATCATTTTTTTCGGCGTACAGCAAAATATTTTCGTTGCCGTCATCGTCTACGGATTTCAACTGCACCATTCCGCTGTCGACTATCAGTATACCGCTCTCAATATCCTTTTTTAAAATTTCTCCTTTTTTAAATGACAGTTCACTGATGCCGTTATCGGCACAAATACTTTCTTTTTCCTCGTCGGAAAGCCCTTTAAATATAAATTCGTTCAAGAAAATTACCCCCTTATATAGTTTGACATTAAAACCCACATCACAACATATAGTATTTTATCACAAAATCGTTGCAAATGCAACAGTATATTTTAAATTGTTGTGCTATACTAACTTATAATGAAAATAAGTAGGATAAATAACCCAATAAAATATTTTTAAGGAGAATTTTTATGAAAATCATAAAGAGAAACGGCTCCGAAGCTGAATTTGATATAGAGAAAATACGCGCCGCAATAACGAAAGCAAACAAAGCCGGCGGAAACCTCACAGAACTTACAGACGAATGTATATCTGAAATTTCCGATTCAATAGAACACCACTGTGAAAAAATGAACCGCGCTCTTTCGGTTGAGGAAATTCAGGAGCTGGTCGAAACGCGCCTTATGGAGCATCAGGCTTACGAAACGGCAAAGCGTTACATCAGATTTCGTTTCACCCGAAATCTGATAAGAAAAAGCAATACTACCGACAATCAGATTTTAAGCATACTCGAATGCGTTAATGAAGAAATAAAGCAGGAAAACTCTAACAAAAATCCTACCGTGAACAGCGTTCAGAGAGATTACATGGCGGGCGAAGTCAGCAAGGACATCACACAGAGAATTTTGCTGCCCCAGGAAATCGTTGACGCTCACAAACGCGGAATAATACATTTTCATGATATGGATTATTTTGCACAGCATATGCACAACTGCGATCTGATAAACCTTAAAGATATGCTTGAAAACGGAACGGTAATAAGCGAAACGATGATAGAAACTCCGCACAGCTTTTCCACCGCCTGCAATATTGCAACGCAAATCATCGCACAGGTTGCAAGTAATCAGTATGGCGGACAAAGCATAAGCCTTGCGCATCTTATTCCGTTTGTCGACATTTCGAGAAAGTCAATATATGAAAGGGTTTTAGATGAATTTGATTCCGCCGGTATTACTGCCGATGACGAAATAATAAAGCAAATTACCGAAAAACGCCTTATGGAGGAAATACAGCGCGGTGTACAAACAATTCAGTATCAGCTTGTGACGCTGATGACAACCAACGGTCAGGCTCCGTTTGTTACTATTTTCATGTATCTTTCCGAGGCTGAAAACGAACGCGAGAAACAAGACCTTGCGCTTGTTATAGAGGAAATGCTGCGTCAAAGAATACAAGGCGTAAAGAACGAAAAGGGCGTTTGGATTACACCGGCATTCCCCAAGCTTATATATGTACTTGAAGAAGATAATATCCACGAGGACTCAAAGTACTGGTACTTAACCAAGCTTGCGGCAAAATGCACAGCAAAACGAATGGTTCCTGACTATATTTCGGAAAAAATAATGCTGCGCCTTAAAATCGATAAAAACGGCGATGGACATTGTTATACCTGCATGGGCTGCCGAAGCTTTTTGACGCCGTATGTGGACGAAAACGGAAAGCCTAAGTATTACGGCAGATTTAACCAGGGAGTTGTTACGATTAACCTTGTAGACGCTGCCTGTACCGCAGCAGAAAACGGCGGTAATCTGGATAAATTCTGGGAGGTTCTCGATGAGCGGCTGGAGCTTTGCCATAACGCTCTGCAATGCCGTCACAACAGACTTAAAGGTACACTTTCCGACGTTGCGCCTATTTTGTGGCAACACGGCGCTTTGGCACGCCTGAAAAAAGGTGAAAGCATAACAAAACTGCTTTACGGCGGATATTCAACGCTTTCTCTCGGATATGCCGGATTGTGGGAATGTGTTTATGAGCTGATACATAAAAAGCTTACCGAACCTGAGGGTGAAAAGCTTGGACTTGAAATAATGCACGCCTTGAATAATGCCTGCAAAAAATGGAAGGACGCCGAAAATATTGACTATTCGCTTTACGGCACACCGCTTGAATCAACTACATACAAATTTGCAAAATGTCTGCAAAACCGTTTCGGAATTATCGAGGGCGTGACGGATAAAAATTACATAACCAATTCGTATCATGTTCACGTTACTGAACCGATTGACGCTTTTCATAAGCTTGAGTTGGAATCAAAATTCCAGGAGCTGTCCCCCGGCGGTGCAATAAGCTACATAGAAGTGCCGAATATGCAAAACAATATTCCCGCCGTTCTTGAAGTGTTAAAGTTCCTTTATGACCATATCATGTATGCGGAGCTTAACACAAAAAGCGACTATTGTCAGCAGTGCGGATATGACGGCGAAATCAATATTGTGACCGATAAAGACGGAAAGCTTTTGTGGGAGTGTCCCAATTGCGGTAACCGGGACCAGACAACCATGAACGTTGCGCGCCGCACCTGCGGATATATCGGAACACAGTTCTGGAACCAGGGACGCACACAGGAAATTAAGGAAAGGGTTCTGCATCTGTAATGAATTACTGCGAAATAAAAAATTGCGACATTGCAAACGGCGAGGGCGTTCGTGTTTCTTTGTTTGTTGCCGGTTGTACGCATCACTGCAAGGGCTGCTTTAACAGTGAAACATGGGATTTCAACGCAGGCAAACCTTTTACCGCCGAAACGGAGGAAAAATTAATAAATCTTCTTGAACCGTCATATATAAACGGACTTACGCTTCTCGGCGGCGAACCGTTTGAGGTACAAAATCAGCGTTGTCTGCTGCCGTTTTTGAAAAAGGTTCGCAGACTTTATCCGCAAAAAAACATATGGTGCTACACAGGATATACATACGAAACGGATTTACTCGGCGAAAGCCGCGCAAGATGCGAGGTAACGGACGAGATGCTGTCGCTCATAGACGTTCTTGTGGACGGAGAATTTATAGAAGATAAAAAAGATATAAGCCTTGCGTTTCGCGGTTCGTCAAATCAGCGGATTTTAAGACTTAAATAATTTAACCGGCACTGCCCTTTCGGCAATGCCGGTTTTTCAAAAAAATTTTAAAAATAAATGAACCGTTTTATACCCCAATACATCTAATTAACGTAAAACAAAATTATCGGAGAGGTTTAAGCATGGATAAGAGTACATTTCAAAACAATGTTCTTGAAGCCGAAACCACTATGTATCGCATTTCAATGTCAATGCTCCAAAGCGAAGCCGACTGCGCCGACGCTGTATCGGAAGCCATTTTAAAGGCATACGAAAAGCTGCCGTCGCTCAGGAATGAACGTTATTTTAAAACGTGGCTCATTCGTATTCTGATAAACGAGTGCAACAAAATCCTGCGTTCAAAACAGCATTTTGCTCCGCTTGATGAAGAAACAGGATTTTGCGAAAACGATTATTCGGACTTATATGAAGCATTGAACAAGCTTGATACGAAAATCAGACTCACTGTGACGCTTTACTACATAGAGGGTTATTCGGTAGAAGAAATCAAAAATATTTTAAAAATACCTGCCGGAACGGTAAAAAGCCGTCTGGCAAGAGGTCGGAAATTACTCAAAGCTCATTTGGAGGTGTAACTATGTATAAAAATTTCTTTCCCGAACCAAGCGAAAAATTTCATCAAAGGGTTATGGACACATTATCTGCCCTGCCCGAACAAAAGGAGAGTTCTGTTATGAAAACGGTTAATTTCAAAAAAAGTATTATTATTGCCGCGGCGGTTATTCTTACGATCGGCTGTGCGGCGTTTGCATCATCAAAAATAGCAACTATATGCGGTTCATCAAATGCCAAACCGGAATATACTTCTATGCCCTCCGCTACCGAATGTGAAAAAATTGTCAAAACCGAACCCACACTTCCCGAACAATTCAGCAACGGATATGTTTTCTCCGACTGCTCGGTAGAGAAGAAAAAATACGAGGATGAAAATGAAACAATCAAATTTAAAGGGCTGAATTACCGTTACAAAAAGGACAACAGCCGCATAGAAATACACATACAAAAAAGCGGCATATATCCAGATGAGAAAAACACACCGCCGACATATTCACAAAACGGCGTAGATATGTATTATGTTCAATCGGATATGAAATTTGTTCCCGATGGTTACACGCTGACCGATGAGGATAAAGAAGATGAAAAGTCGGGAAAATATATTTTCAGCTACGGTTCGGATTCTGTTGAAATTCATCATACAGAAAGCCTGACGTTTGATTTCAACGGTACAAAATATTGTATTTTTGCTATGGACAACACCGAAGCAAATTCCGAGGTGCTTTACCGTATGGCGCTGGAAATTATTAACTAATAACAAGAGGGATATAAAAAAATACGGGGCTATCCCAATTTTTGTGTAAAAATTTTAAACACATAATTATGTAAACCTTTGTAATTAC
>JABLTK010156407.1_pt1 | contig 22445 bp, 18 predicted proteins | sample 7160131 | NCBI WGS metagenome assembly JABLTK01 (sample SAMN14651221, study PRJNA627086) | human gut metagenome | isolation source: feces | host: Homo sapiens
CGCGCTGGGCATCGGCTTTCTGGCGTACATCGCGCGCGCCATCGGCGCAAAGGAACCGGAAAAAGCGCGCCGAGCCGTGGCACAGACCGCGATGATCGTAATCATCATGGGTACGCTGCTCACGGCGCTTACGCTGATCTTCGGCCGATCCGTGCCGGTGTGGATGCACGCGGATGCGGACGTCGTGCCCGAAGCCGCGCGGTATTTCATGATCCTGTATGTGCCCATGCTGTTTCGCGCGGCGCAGGTGCTGTTTTCCACCTGCCTTCGCGCGGCGGGCGATACGAAAACGCCGCTTCGCGTCAATCTGATTCTGAACGCGATCAACGTGGTATTGAATTTCCTGCTGATTTATCCGACGCGCACGGTTGCGATCTTCGACGCGCGCGTGACGCTTTGGGGCGCGGGTCTGGGCGTGACCGGCGCGGCGATCGCCAGCGCCGCCGCGCTGATCTACGGCGGCACGGCGATGACGATTGCAGTCTACCGGCATCGCGATCTTTCGCCGCGCGGACTTTCGCTGAAGCCGGATCGAACGATTTTGAAGCCGTGCCTGCAGATCGCGCTGCCCTGCGCGCTGCAGCGGTTCGGCACGTCGTTCGGCTATGTGGCGTTCGCATCGATGATCAATACGCTGGGCACGATCGCCACGGCGGCGCATTCGATCGCGAACACCGCCGAATCCGCCTTTTACATCCCAGGCTACGGCATGCAGACCGCCGCGGCGACGCTGGCGGGCAATTGCTACGGCGCGCGCGATGCGCAGGCGATGCGCCGGATATCGCGCATGATGATCTACATCGAAGTGGCGCTGATGACGCTGACGGGCAGCATTCTGTTCTTTACCGCGCCCGCGCTGATGGGGCTGTTTACGCCGGATGCGGCGGTGATCGATCTGGGCGCGCGCGTTTTGCGGATGGTGGCGGTTACGGAGCCGATCTATGGCATCGCGATCATCATCGAAGGCATTTTTCAGGGCGTGGGGGATACGGGTTATGCGTTTGCGTTTAACATCATCGGCATGTGGGGCGTGCGCATACTGGGCACCTATATCATGCTGATGGTGCTGGGCAGGGGCCTGACCGCCGCATGGGCGTGCATGATCGCGCACAACATTCTGCTGGGCGCGCTTCTGTCGATCCGGTACCTGCGCGGCCGGTGGAATCCGCTGAACAAACGGGAGGGATGATATGGAATTCTGGCAGGAGATCGAACAGGGATTGGATAAGACCTATCTGAAATCCATCCGCCGCCCGTTCATGGCGGGCGTTCGCGAATACGATCTGGTGTCCGAGGGCGATCGAATCGCCGTATGCATATCCGGCGGGAAGGATTCGATGCTGCTTTCGAAGCTGATGCAGAATCTGCAAAGGCACAGCCCGAAGCGCTTCGAGCTGCGCTTTATCTGCATGGATCCGGGCTATACGGCGGAAAACCGGCGGCGGATTGCGGAAAACTGCGCGCTTCTGAACATTCCGGTGGAATTTTTCGATACGGATATATTTGAAGCGGTGGGGCAGATGGATTGCAACATGTGCTTTATGTGCGCCAAGATGCGCAGGGGTTATCTGTACCGCTACGCAAAATCCATCGGCTGCAGCAAAATCGCGCTGGGACATCATTTTGACGATGTGGTGGAAACCACGATGCTGAATCTGATCTACGCCGGTCGCATTCAGACCATGCTGCCCCAGATCGAAAGCGATCATGTGGAAGGAATGCGTCTGATTCGCCCGATGTATCGCGTGCGCGAATCGGAAATCATCCGCTGGCGGGATGAAAACGGGCTTGCGTTTTTAAACTGCGCCTGCCGCAGAACCGAGCGCGGCGCGCAGAGCGATTCCAAACGGCTGGAAATGAAGCGCCTGATCGCCGATCTGGAGCGCACAAATCCCGATGCGGCGCGCAACATATTCCGCAGTATGCATAATATCGATCCGAAAAACGGGATATCAGTATGCGCCAATCCGTTAAGTAAACCATGCGAATGATCGCCTGTGCGGATTGGAGATGCAAATGCGCGCCGAAAAATATTCGGGACGCGCGATTGGACATGGATTTGCATTAATTTATATGTTAATTATTCACTTTCTCTATTGCTTTATCATGCTAAATGTGTTAACATTATCAGGTAGACCGAAATCGGTCACAAATTTGAAACCTGTCAGCGGCTTTATCCGCGTTCGATAGGAATTGAGGAATGGAGGAACTACCATGAAGAAACTGTTTGGCCTCGTATTGGTTCTTGCCCTCGTTCTGAGCATGTGCGTAGTCGCAACTGCTGAAGAAGGCAACTGGAAGATCGCAATCCTGACCGGCACCACCACCCAGGGCGAAGAAGAGTTCCGCGCCGCGGAGAAGGCGAAGGCGGAGTACGGCGATCACATCATCACCGATACCTATCCCGATGCTTTCATGGCTGAAATGGAAACCACCGTTTCCAAGCTGGTTGCGTTTGCGGCCGACCCCGATGTGAAGGCGATCGTCATGTGCCAGGCGGTTCCGGGCGCAAAGGCTGCTTTCGACAAGATCCGCGAAATGGGCCGCGACGACATCCTTCTGATCGCCGGCACCCCGCAGGAAGACCCCGCGACCATCTCCGACGCGAGCGACATCGTAATGTACGCCGATGAAATCCAGCAGGGCAACACCATCATGGAAAAGTGCGCCGAGTGGGGCATCGATGTATTCATCCATTACTCCTTCCCGCGCCACATGGCGATGGAGCTGATCGTTGGCCGTCATGAGCTTCTGAAGCAGAACGCGGACGCGCTGGGCATCGAAATGGTTGACGTAACCGCGCCCGACCCGACCGCAGAAGCCGGCCCGACCGCTTCCAAGCAGTTCATCCTGGAAGATGTTCCGCAGCAGCTGGCGAAGTATGAGGGCAAGAAGGTTGCTTTCTTCACCACCAACTGCGGCATGCAGGAGGCTCTCCAGCAGGCGCTGCTGGACGCGCCGAACGGATACTATCCGCAGCCATGCTGCCCGTCCCCGTATCATGCGTTCCCGATCGTTCTCGGCCTCGAGCTGGAACTGGGCGGCGATGACGTGGACGCGCTGCATCAGATCGCGCTGAAGCTGCAGGAGCACGACGCCGTAGGTCGCTTCTCCACCTGGCCGTCCCCCGTTGCCATGTCCATCATCGCCATCGGCGTTGAATATGCCAAGGCATACATCGAGGGCACCATCACCTCCGCCAACGACAGCGAAGCGCTGAACGCGCTGTTCCAGGAGAAGCTGCCGGGCGCGACCGTTGCGAAGTACACCGATGCCAACGGCACCACCTACGACAATTACTATACCATTCTGCTTGCTCCCGTCAATTTTGCAGATTATCTGTAATCCCGAGGATATGACCTGAACCTGAGGGCTCGCCCAGCCGGGTGAGCCCTCTCACCATGTAACCAACGGTCTGCGATTCATTTGTGAATCGCCGCGCTGCGCGATCACAAGCGAATCGCAGACAGGCAACAATTTTCACACATCCGGCGGGTGTGCGAAATGAAAATAAGGAGGAACTCTGTTTGGACGCCGAATATGTACTCCAAATGAAGAGCATTACCAAGCGCTACGGCGAAAACACGGTTCTGGAAAACGTCAGCTTTTCCGTCAGGCCGGGCGAAATTCATGCGCTGCTGGGCGAAAACGGCGCAGGCAAGTCCACTTTGATGAACGTACTTTTTGGGATGCCGGTGATTCACGATACCGGCGGATTCGAGGGTGAGATTCTGCTGGACGGCGAAAAAACGCATTTCACGTCCCCGCACGATGCGATGTCGAAGGGCATCGGCATGGTTCATCAGGAATTCATGCTGCTGGGCAGCTTTACCGTTACCGAAAACATCAAGCTGAACCGTGAAATCACCAAGCCGAATCTCGTATCCCGCGTGCTCGGCAAGAATCTGGAAACGCTGGATATGCCCGCCATGCGCGAGGACGCGAAGAAGGCGCTTTCACTGGTCGGCATGTCCATTGAAGATTACGCCTACGTCAGCGGTCTGCCCGTAGGCTATATGCAGTTTGTAGAAATTGCGCGCGAAATCGATAAGAAGGGCATCAAGCTGCTGGTATTCGATGAGCCGACCGCCGTGCTGACGGAATCCGAAGCGGATCAGCTGATTCGCGTGATGAAGCAGATCGCGGCAAGCGGCATCGCGATTATTTTCATCACCCACCGCCTGGACGAGGTCATGGCGGCGGCGGACGCCATCACCATCCTGCGCGACGGCCATCTGGTTACCACCAAGCCCACGAAGGATACCAACATCGTGGAACTGGCGGAGCTGATGGTGGGCAGAAGCGGCGAAGGCATGGTGAAAGCCCCCGCGCGCGAAAAGCCCATATCCGATGAAATCGCTATGAAGATCAGCCATCTGAAGGTCAGCATGCCCGGCGAAGAGGTCAAGGATGTATCGCTCACCGTACACAAGGGCGAAATTCTGGGCATCGGCGGTCTGGCGGGTCAGGGCAAGGTCGGCATCCCGAACGGCGTGATGGGTCTGTACCCCGCCGAGGGCGAAGTGGAATTTGATGGCAAAGCGCTGGAACTGAACAAGCCCGGCTACGCGCTGGAGCGCGGCATCGCGATGGTCAGCGAGGATCGCCGCAAGGTGGGTCTTCTGCTGAATCAGTCCATCGCCGATAACGTGGTTTTCAACGCCATGCAGGTGAACAACGATTTCCTGAAGAAGTTCAAGCTGTTCGGGAAGACCATCGCCACCCTGCGCGATGAAAAGGCGATCCGCAAGGAAACCCAGCGGATGATCGAACAATTGGACATTCGCTGCGCTTCGATGGATCAGTTCACCGGAACGCTGTCCGGCGGCAACCAGCAGAAGGTGTGCATCGCGCGCGCGCTGGAAATGCATCCCACGTTCCTGTTCGTATCGGAGCCCACGCGCGGTATCGATATCGGCGCGAAGAAGCTGGTATTGGAAACGCTGGTAAAGCTGAACCGCGAAATGGGTCTTACGGTTGTAATGGTTTCTTCCGAATTGATGGAGCTTTGCTCCATCTGCGATCGCATTGCGATCGTTTCGGAGGGCAAGGTAGTCGATGTGCTGGCGCCCGACGCCAGCAGCGCAGATTTCGGTCTGGCGATGTCCGGCATTCGTCCCGATGACGCCAAGGTAAGGAAGGGAGGCAGCGAAGCATGACCAGGAACCGTGTTCAGAAATTTGTTTCCTATCTCATTTTCCTGCTTGCTGCTGTGATGATCGTGGTCGGCATACTGGGCGTGAGCGGGCGTTCCGGCGCGACCGGACAGGCCAATCTGACCGCCATGCAGACGCGCGCGGTATTGAACGCCGCGGGCGAAGGCGCGGTGGAAGCCTATGTGGCGCTGGCAAAGTCTGAAGCTACGAAGGCGGCGAAGGAAGCGGGCGGCGGCATGGCGGAGATTCGCGCCGCGGTAGAAAAGGCGGAGGCGGAAACGCGCGCGCAGGCGCAGACCTCGCTGGTGGATTACGCCACCGTGGATGAAGAAGCGCTGCATGCGCCCATCGCCGATCTGGAAAATGCGCTGAAGGCGTATTATACGGAAGAAGCCGCCGCACAGGCGAAATATCTGGAAGAAAATGCAGCTGCGGCGACGGATGATGCGGCAGCGGAGGCGGAAATCGAAGCTGCGGCGGATACTACCGATCTGACGAGCGAATCCGGCGAAATGAGCGATGAGCTCCCCGCGGAAGAGGAAGCCGCGCCCGATCTTTCAGGCTTTGTGGCGACCGAGGAAATGAATGCGCTGCGCGCCAAGGCGGATGAAGCCTACGCCGCGCTGGGCGCTGCGCTGAAGAACGTATACACCGCGCTGGATGATTCCGCGCTGAATACGCTGCAGAGCGCGATTGAAAATGTGATCTGCCAGGGCGCAAACGAGGATTACGCCACGCGGTATGATCGCTATGCAGAAAACAACGGCAAGGACGCGCTGGAAAGCCCGTTCAAGGCGATGCTGATCCGCAACGGCGATGATATCGTTACGCTGGGTGTTGCGCTGGCGATTCTGGGTCTGCTGATCCTGTTCTACAAGACGCTGGTGAAGAAGTTGGGCATTCCGCGTCTGATCATCGGTATGTTCTTCGTCGTGCTGTGCGTGATGGCGGTGCTGTATGATCTTTCGCTGCCCACGCTGCTTTCCAATACCATCGTTCGCTTCGGCATGAATGCGGTGCTGGTGCTGGCGATGATGCCGGGCATCCAGTGCGGTATCAGCCTGAACCTGGGTCTGCCGGTGGGTATCCTGGGCGGCTTGCTGGCGGGCATTATGTCCATCGAATTCAACATCCGCTATGGAATGGGCTTCTGGTTCTCCATCGTGCTGGGTTCGATCTTCGCAATCATTCTGGGCTATCTGTACGGATTGCTGCTGAACAAGCTGAAGGGCAGCGAAATGGCGGTTACCACCTACGTGGGCTATTCCTTCGTATCCCTCAGCTGCATCGCATGGATCCTGCTGCCCTTTACTTCGCTGGAGCTGCGCTGGCCGCTGGGCATGGGCCTGCGCAATACCTTCACGCTGGGCGGAACGTACCGCCACTATCTGGATAACTTCCTGAAGTTCAAGATCGGCGGGCTGACCATTCCAACGGGGCTTTTGCTGTTCGTATTCGCGTGCTGCGCGCTGGTGTGGCTGTTCTCCCGTTCCAAGATGGGCGTGGCGATGTGCGCCGCCGGCTCCAACCCCCGCTTTGCGGAGGCGACCGGCGTAAACGTGGATAAAATGCGCATCATCGGCACCGTGCTTTCCACCGTGCTGGGCGCGATCGGCATTCTGGTGTATTCCCAGAGCTACGGCTTCATGCAGATTTACACCGCGCCGCGCCAGATGGGCTTCGTCGCGGCGAGCGCGGTTCTGATCGGCGGCGCGTCCACCACCAACTGCAAGATCAGCCACGTCATCATCGGAACGCTTCTGTTCCAGGGCGTGCTCACGCTGGGTATGCCGGTTGCGAACGTGCTGGTTCCGCAGTCCACGATTTCGGAAACCATGCGTATTCTGATTTCCAACGGCATCATCCTGTATGCGCTGACCAAATCGGGAGGTGAGACTCGTGCGTGATAAGCAGTTCAATCTGGGCGCGTTTCTGAAAAAGAACGCCGTATTGCTGATTTTCGTGGTGCTGAGTCTGGTTTGCCTTGTGTATTCCGGCCAGTCCGTATCCTATGTGATGTACGAACTGTTCAGCCGCCTGACGCGCAATGCGTTCATCGTGCTGGCGCTGATTATCCCGATCGTCGCAGGTATGGGCATCAACTTCGCCATCACCATCGGTGCGATGGCGGCGCAGATCGCGGCGCTATGGGTTACGGAATGGCAGATTCCCGGCGTGTGGGGCTTCCTTGCCGCTATGGGCATTTCCTTTCCGATCGGCGCGCTGTTCGGCTATCTGATCGGCAATCTGCTCAATAAGATGAAGGGTCAGGAAATGATCGGCGGTATGATCCTCGGCTTTTTCGCCAACGGTCTGTATCAGCTGCTGTTCCTGTTCATCTTCGGCAATCTGATCCCGCTGAACACCCCCGGTCTGGTCATCAAGGGATCCAGCGGCGTTGCGAACACCATCGATTTGAGCAATCCCAACTATGGCATCAAGTATGCGATCGATGGTCTGGTGCGCCTGCCGTTCGGTACGATGCTGTACATCACCGCGGCGGTCGTCGCCGTGATCGCCGTGATTCTGCTGATCATGAAGCGCACGTCCGTAAAGCGCGCCGTGATCACCATCGCCGCGATGGCAGTCTGCTGCGGCCTGTATCAGATTCCGATCGTCGCGCAGTGCTTCTCGATGGTCAATATCCCCGTGATCACCTATCTGCTGATCGCGCTGCTGTGCCTGTTCAATTCGGCGATCATGAAAACCCGTCTGGGTCAGCAGTTCCGCGCGGTCGGTCAGAACCGTACCGTCGCGAATGCCTCCGGCATCAATGTAAACCGTACCCGCGTGATTGCGATCATGATTTCCACCGTACTGGCCGGTTGGGGTCAGCTGCTGTTCGTGCAGAACATGGGCTCCTTCCAGACCTACGGCGCGCATGAACAGGTGGGTCTGTACGCCGGCGCGGCGATTCTGGTCGGCGGCGCATCCATCGTGCGCGCAACCAATGCGCAGGCGCTGATCGGCTGCGTCCTGTTCCATACGCTGTTCATCGTGGCGCCCGCCGCGGGCAAGAACCTGTTCGGCGATGCGCAGATCGGCGAATTCTTCCGCGTGTTCATCTGCTACGGCGTTATCGCGCTGGCGCTGGTGCTGCATGCGTGGTCCTCGGTCAAAAAGGGGAAGCCGAAGCGCGCAAAATGCGGCGCGGCAAAGTAATTATTGAAGCGCATGGGGCTGTGAGTTTTTCACAGCCCTATATTTATCTATGGAAATAGGGGGGATGGGATGGAATTCATTCGGGAACAGTTGAGCACGCCCGTTCGCGAAAGCTGCGATGCGATCGCTGTGGGCGGCGGGAAAACGATCCGGAATGATCGCCCGTCGCGCCGATGGCACTCCCGCAGGCGCGCTGCATCGCGGGCGAATATGCCCTGTGCGGCTCTGGCTGATGGTTTTGCGGCGCGAACGCGACCGTCCGGACGTCGCGAATTGAACCAAATCGGCGCGCTTGACGAACGGTACGCACTGTGCTAGAATTTATATACGAATGTGTTGAAAGGAGAAAGCAATGAACGAGGAATTCGTAAAATCGATGCCGAAGCTGGGCTTTGGCATGATGCGCTTGCCGGTGGCGGGCGATGCGATCGATCTGGAACAGACCTGCCGGATGGTGGATGAATTCATGGCGCACGGCTATACCTACTTTGATACGGCATATTCCTATGGCGACGGCGCGAACGAGATCGCGGTGCGCAAGGCCGTGGTGGAGCGCCATCCGCGCGACAGCTTCTATCTGGCGACCAAGCTTTCGCTGTTTTCCAAAAAGACCGCGGAAGAAGCGCGAAGGATGTTCGATGTATCGCTGGAGCGCACGGGCGCGGGCTATTTTGATTTCTATCTGCTGCACAATCTGGGCGATCATCGCACGGCGATGTATGAAGATCTGGATCTGTGGCGCTTTATCCTCGAAAAGAAGGCGGAGGGCAAGATTCGCCACATCGGCTTTTCCTTCCACGATACCGCGGATAAGCTGGATGCGATTCTGACGCGGCATCCAGAAGCGGAATTTGTGCAGCTGCAAATCAATTACATCGATTGGGAGAATGAAAAGATTCAGTCCCGCAAGTGCTACGAGGTCGCGCGCAAGCACGGCGTGCCCGTTGTGATCATGGAGCCGGTGCGCGGCGGCAATCTGGCGACCCCGCCCGCCAACGTTGCGGAGCTGTTCCGCCAGGAAAATCCGGAAGCCACGCCCGCTTCGTGGGCGATCCGCTTTGCGGCTTCGCTGCCCGGCGTGCTGACCGTGCTATCCGGCATGTCCAGCATCGAACAGGTGCGCGATAATCTGCAAACCATGGATCATTTCAAGCCACTCGACGCGCATGAACAGCAGGTGATCTGCAAGGCGCGCGAAATGATCGAAGCGATCCCCACCATTCCCTGCACGGGCTGTGAATACTGCCTGAAGGGCTGCCCGCAGCAGATCGCGATTCCCGGCGCCTTTGCGGCGTACAATACGTATCAGCGCTTCGGGAATCTGCAAATCGTGCTTGGCAATTACAGCTGGGCGCGCGAAGGCTTTGGACGTAACCGCGCGAACGAATGCATCGAATGCGGACTCTGCGAAACCGTATGCCCGCAGCACATTCAAATTCGCGAAGAACTCAAGCGCGTATCGGCGCTGCTGGATGTGCCCACTGCATAAGAAATGAAACAAAAACAGCCGTTCACGCATTGCAGGTGAACGGCTGTTTTATCTGATTCAGCACCGGTTTTATGCTTCGGCGGGCTCCGCTTCCACCGTGATGCTCTGATCCTGCATTTCCTTTTCGGCGATCAGATCTTCGATGGTTTCCTTCGTGCGCATCAGATCTTCAACGGACATGGTTTCGAAGTCCGCAGCGGGGGATTTTACCTTCACGCCGTGGCGACGCAGGAAATCATCCACCTTTTTTTCATTGTGCTTGTAGGCGCAGAAGCCCAGAACGCTCGCGCCAACGCCGATCAAAATACCCTTCACCATGGGATTGTTGAATGTCATAATAACTTCCTCCTTCTATGTTCCGCATTAGAATACGTTTTTACGCCTTATGTACCATCATTTCCATGCCCCGACGGAACATGCTGCCGGCGAACGCAAGTTCGCTTTCGCCTCCCGCCATCGGCGTGAGCGTTACCTGTCTGCCGGATCGCCGAACCAGATAGGGCTGCTCGCGCGGGGCGCGCGGAATCAGATGACGGCCAAAGGTGATAATCCACGCCAGCAGGCTGGCGCGTACCGCGCCGGGCTTGCCGACGGAATTGATGAGATAAACCACGGACATGACCTCCGGATCAAAGCTGCCGCGCACACGCAGCTCCTGATAGCCATGCTCTATCACGGCGGCGAGCGTCGCGCCGGTGGAGAGCCAGCGGCTGAACATCGTGAGCGATGAACCCGCCAGCGAAAGCGCGCCGTCCAGACCGATGCACAACAGCGCCAGTCCGCCGCTGGGCGCCATGGAAAATCCGGTTTCCTCCGAATGTTTGATGTGCAGCAGGCGCGCGTTCGTCTGCGCGGCGTAAATCGCGCCGATGCGCACGAGCAGCGCATCTTCGGAAATCGCGGTGGGGTCATATTCGCACAGCAGCGTATGGATGCGCGGGTTGTAGCGGCAGGATCGAATCCCTTCCAGCCGCTGCAGGGGGTGAATCGACGAAATGCTCCGTTCCAGCTGCAGGCGGATTCGTCCGCGGATGGCGGAAAGCACCTCCAGATGAACGGCTTCCTGTTCGTTGTGCATTAGATACTCCCTTCTTCGGGCTTCATGAAGATCAGCCGCAGCGAATTCGCGACCACCAGAATGGTGGAGGAATTGTGCAGCAGCGCGCTCATCATGACCGAAATGCCGCTGGCAGCGCCGAGAATCAGACCGATGGAATTGATGGCAATGACCAGCGCGAAGTTTTGATGTACGATGCGCATCGTAGAACGCGCCAGCTTGCGCAGCGCGGGAATCATCATGGGATCATCGCGGTTGATGATCACATCGCTGGTTTCCATGGCGATATCCGTGGATTTGCTGCCCAGGGATATGCCCACATCCGCATACGCCAGCGCGGGCGCATCGTTGATGCCGTCGCCGACCATCACAACGCCGTTGCCCTGTACCTGCAGCTTCAGCACGGCTTCCGCCTTCTGTTCAGGGAGCAGCTGCGCTCGATAGCCGTCCGCGCCGACCTGCTCCGCCACCGTTCGCGCCTGCGATTCCATATCACCCGTCAGCAGTTCGATATCGCCCACGCCGTCGTAGCGCAGAATGTTGATGGCGCGGCGCACGTTTTCGCGGGGGCTGTCCATGGCGTACAGCACGGCGATGATTTCATCGTCCACGCCCACATAATTGGGGATCGCGCCGCCATCGCCGGGCAGGGGAGCGGCGGAAACCACGCCGTTTTCCTGCATGTACGCAAGGTTGCCGATGCGCACGGTCTTGCCATCGACCAAGGTACGGCTGCCGCGGGAAACCTCCGTGACCACTTCATCGTGCGGCGGCACGATCGCGCCCAACTGGCGGCCATAGCGCATGATCGCGCCCGCCAGCGGATGCGTACTGGTTTCCTCCGCCGCCATGGCGTAGGAAAGCACCTCCTGCTGAGCCATGCCCTGCTTCAGAATCGCCATCGAAACGATGCGCGGCTTGCCTTCGGTAATGGTTCCGGTCTTATCCAGCAGCACGGTGTTGGCGCTGCTCATCTGTTCGATAAACGCGCCGCCCTTGATCAGCACGCCCTGACGCACCGCCGTATTGATCGCGGCGGAGAACGCCGTGGCGGTGGACAGCTTGATGCCGCAGGAATAATCGATGACCAGCATCTTCAGCGCCTTCTGCGGATCCTTCGTGACCAGCCATACCGACAGGCACAGCAGGAAGTTCAGCGGCACCAGATAATTGGAAAACTTATCCGCGTAGCGCTGAATCGGCGCTTTTTTCAGTTCGCTGGCTTCCACCATACCCACGATGCGGGAAATGACCGTCTGATCGCCCACCTTGGCGGCGCGGATCTGCAAATTGCCGCTCTTGATTACGGTACCGGCGAATACTTCATCGCCCGCGCGCTTTTCAACCGGCACGAATTCGCCGGTGATGGAGCTTTGATCCACCACAGCCGCACCGGCGATTACCTTACCATCGACGGAAATCTTTTCGCCCGTATGCACCGCTACCGCGTCGCCCGCGCTGATCTGGTTGATGGGCAGGCGTTCCTGCCGCCCGTCCGGCATGATCTTCCAAGCTTCGCCTTCGTCGGCGGAGAGCATCTTTTTAATGGAGGAGCGCGTGCGTTCGATGGTGTAGGAGGTCATCAGCTCCGCCATATCGGAAAGCGCCAGAATCATCAGCGCGGAATGCGCGTTGCCCAGCAGCAGGCTGGCGGCAATCGATGTAACGGTCAGGAAATCTGCGTTGGGGCGCAGATCGCGGCGCAATCCTTCCAGCGCGCTCTTCGCCATGGGCATGGAAAGCCCCAAACTCGCCAGCGCTTCCAGCGAAGTAAAGCTGCGCAGCGCACCGCCGATCAGCGGCGCGGTAAACAGCGTATTGCCCAGCACCAGCGCGCCCGCGTTGATCGCCAGACGCTTCATCAGCCGCGTGGTGGTCATGGGAACTTCTGCCGCTTCTTCGCCGTTCTGGGCGTGCAGCGCGCGGATGGCGGACATAGCGTGGCGCGCCAGCACCAGATCTACCTGCTCCGTCAGTTCCAGCGATTCGATGATCTGCGGTTCATAATGCAGCAATATGCCGCCGGTGCAGGGCGTAACCCGCGCCGTGCGAACGCCGGCGATTCGCGCAAGCTCCGCGGCGATTTCGCCGCTTTCCGTCTGCAAATATTCCAATCCCGCCGCGGTGAGGCGAAGCCTGCCGGGCAGGCTGTGTTCCACACGGCACTTCATCAGATCATCCTGCTTTTTTCTGCGAATCATGAAATCCCTTCTTTTTGCTGCGGAAGTCGAAGAATCAGGCGCTTGCGAACGATTTCGCGAAGCGTTTCTTCATCGGCTCCCTGCCATATGTTCTCCTTGGAAATGCGGATGCCCTCATCCACCACGATGTCCACCCAGCGCAGTATCGCCCGCGCGTTGGTTACGCTTGCATCGTAGCAGATCAGCACCGTGCCGATGCGGGGGTTGATCTGCGCGTCCGTCACGCCGGAAAGCAGCGTAAGCACATCGCGGATGTAATGCAAATACGGTAGCGCTTCCTTCGGCATAAGATGATGTTTGCTGAAGGACAGCCGGAGCCGTCCCGGCAGATTGCAGGTGATGTTGGGCTTTAAGCACAGCCGCAGGAAGCAATCCTCCAATTTATTCATCGCTCTGCACCCCGAAAAGGCGCGTCGCCCACCAGAGCAGCGTTATCGCGCCCGGTCCCGCCCAGCCGTATTTTGCCTTGCTGCGCAGCGCGGCGATGGTCATCGCGCCGCCCGCCAGCGTGGGCAGATCCAGCAAACCGTTCGTTCCATCGATCACGCCCATGTTTACGGCGTTCGCCAGCGTTTTCAAGCCCTCGCGCACCTTGCCGACGGGCGCGGCCTTGATCTTTGCGTCCAGCCCCATCAGCTTTATCGCCGCGCCCAGCACGACGGGCGCCTGCACCTGCGCTTCATCATAGATGATCAGCACGGAACCCGTGCGCGGCTGAGGATCCACGCGGCGAATTACGCCGGTGCCCTCCAGCTGTGATTTCATCTGAAGCGCCTGTTCCCACGATTGCATTACGGCGGGCATGTAGATGCGCATCCGTCCGGGCAAACTGGATCGCACCTCCGCCGTGCCGCGGAAGGAGGGGAGCTTCATCAGATTATGGCTACTGCGTTTCTTGGGAATCGCCGCTGCGGCGCCTGCGGCGATTGCCGCCCACCAGATACCGTTCATAAAATACAAGCCTCCTCACAGGATCATCGAACACGCGGTTAGCACAGGTTAACCCGTGTTCAACTAATTATAGCATAGTTCGATAATTTGTCAAGCAAACACAGGTTAACCTAACAGGTAAACACGGATTAACCTAACGGGCTTTGTTGTATCCACGATATGCTTGTCTGCGGCGGATTTCGGGCGGATTACCGGCTGGCGGTCGCCTCCATCAGCACGGCGTCCGCGCGCAAAAGCAGACGAACCGGCGCGTCCGTCACCAGCGAATCGCCCGCGGCGAAGGTAAGGTTCGCGCCCTCGATCTGCACTTCGCCCTGCGCGCAGTAGAGCAGCGCAATGTGGTTTTCCGGAACTTCGACGCGGCATTCAGATCCGGCGGAACCGGCGATGCGCCGCATACCGCCGCTGGCGCGCCCCTTGCGCAGCATCAGATTGAAATCGGTGCAGCGTCCCCAGGAATGCGTATCGGCAGCGCCGTCGAATGCATGGATGGTTCCCACCGGCACCGGAATGCGCGCGCCGCCATCGTGGCACAGGGTCATTTCCCCGGCGATGGGGGTGATATAGCGCTGATAATCGGGCAGCGCCGTAAAATCGGATTCGGGCAGATCCACCGTGGCGGAGCTGATGCGCCACAGAAAATCGCGATCCGCGTAATCGCAGCCCTCGGGATAAATGGCGAGCTGAATGGTTTTCCCGCCGGACCAGCTGCTGATTTTGTAATCGTTCTGATGCAGTATCTGAAGCATGTGATTTCTCTCCTTATACAAAAAATAGAAACTTCCGACGCGACGGGCGCGCCGGAAGTTTGGTTTGCGGTTATTCCATCTTGGAGGCGAATTCTTCCAGCAGCTGCAGCTCCATGATCTGCTTGTTGCCGTCGAAGTTTTCCAGCCGCAGATAGAAATCGGCGCAATCCAGCAGGGCTTCCGCGGGCGTAAGACCCACGACCTCGGTGCCGACGATTTCCACGCCGTAGCGGTGCGCCATCGCGCGAACCATTTCAAATACTTCCCAGATGGGGGTTTTCTGATAGTTGGTCAGGTTCATGGAAACCTGAACGATGTTGCGCTCGGTCAGATCGATGCCCAGCGCCTTGCAATACTGGAATCCGCCGCCCCTCTGGCGAATGGTGCCCGCGATCTTCTTCGCGATGGAAAGATCGCTGGTGTTCAGATTGATGTTATACGCGATCAGCGGGAAGCGCGCGCCGATGGCGACAACGCCGCCGGTGGGGTGCGGCGCGGGATGCGCCTTATCGCAGTAATCGGGGATCCATTCCGGATCCTTTACCTTTTCCGCCATGCCTTCAAATTCGCCCTTGCGGCAGGTAGCCAGATTCCTTCTCTTTTCCTCGGTCGCGGAATCCTCATACAGATAGCTGGGCATGCCGACTTCCTTCCAGATGCGCTCGGCGACGATTTTGGAAACCTCGACGCATTCCTCGGTGGTTACGCCGCGGCAGGGGATGAAGGGGATCACGTCGGCGGCGCCCATGCGGGGATGCTGTCCCTTGTGATGGTTCATGTCGATCAGCTCGACGGCCTTTTTGGTCATCTGAACGGCGGCCTCCTCCATCGCCCTGGGGGTGCCCGCCAGCGTAAATACGCAGCGGTTGTGATCACCGTCGGTCTGTACGTCAAATACCAGACAGCCGGGGATGGATTCGGCAACCGCCACCAGCGCGTTAAAGGTATCGGGATCCTTTTCGCGGCTGCAGCTGAAATTCGGTACGCATTCGATTAACTTTGCCAATTGTTTTTCCTCCTTAAATCGATTTTGTGTCGGTTATCTCAGTGAATTTTCGATCTCTCCGAACAGGCGATCTGCCAACGGAAGCGCCTCCGAAAGCATCCGTTCGCCCTTTTCGCGCGCTTCCTTCGCAAAGGCGGCGTCGTCTATGCCGCCCACGTTGATCAATACGTTCAGCCATGCGCCCTGTATGGCGGATTTCATCGCCAGAACCGCGCAGCCCAGATCGCTCGCGGCGCTGGCGTTCAGCTTGCCGCTGACGGTATCGATTATGCGCAGGACTTCCACCGCCAGTTCCATCATTTCCACGGGCGTTGCGGTACACAGCTTCAGCGCCGCCTGCATCGCCGCCCTGCGCGCCGCTTTATCCGCATCGGTTTCCTTCGGCATGGCAAATACCGCGCTGACCGCGTTAAACGCTTCGGTATCGCGATCGATGACGTCCAGATAGCGATCCTTCAGCGCGATCGCCTGTTTTTCGGCAGCGGCCGCCAATTCCTGCACATCGGCATATTTTTTCCTGCCGAGGGTGAGGGCGCAGACCATGGATGTAAGCGCCGCGCCCAGCGCGCCTGCCAGCGCGGATACCGACCCGCCGCCGGGCGCCGGAGCGTCCGAAGCGGCGGTATCCACGAAGCCGGCCAATGTCATTTCAATCAGCTTCATTTAAACTCTCCTGAAAGTGAATGTCGAATTATTTATTGAAGCCCTCTACGAACATCTTGATGAAGAAGATGGTCTGCGGCTGATAAATAATGTCTACCAGGAACGCGCCGACGATGGGCACGATCATGAACGCCTTGCGGGACATGCCGTAGCGATCCTTCACGGCGGTCATGTTTACGATGGCGGACGGGGTCGCGCCCAGACCATGCCCCATCAGACCTGCGCACATGACGGCGGCATCATAATTCTTGCCCAGCAGGCGGAACACGATGAAGTAGGAAACCAGCGAAAGGAAGATCAGCTGGATGACCACGATCAGCAGCACGCCGGGGAGCAGATCGAACAGTTCCCACAGCTTCAGCGTCATCAGCGCGATGGACAGATACAGATTCAGCATAACATCGCCCACCTTATCCACCATGGCGAAGCTGAAGTTGTACCAATGGAACTTTTCGTTCAGGTTGCGCATGATCATCGCGACGAACATTGCGCCGACGTATTCCGGGAAGCTCATGCCGATCAGCTTTCCGATGTAGCCGGAAATCAGGGAACCGAGCGCCATGCAGATCAGCAGCGCGGTTACGTTCTTCATGATGTCCAGAGAGGACAGCTTATCGCCGTTGGATGCGTTGATGGATTCTACCGAGGTATCCAGATTCTCGGTAAGATCGGGCTTGAGATGATACTTTTCGATCAGGCGGCGCGCCAGAGGTCCGCCGACCAGAACCGCGAAGATCAGACCGAAGGTAGCGGCCGCCGCGCCGACTTCAACGGCGGCGCTGTAGCCCATCTCGGCGAAGGTGGAGCCGTAGGAAGCCGCCGCACCGTGACCGCCGATCTGGGAAATGGCGGAAGCCAGCAGCGCATAGGGGGCTTCCAGACCGATGATCTTGGAAACGCCGATGCCGATGGCATTCTGGAAGATGGAAACCACGCCGGAAATCAGCCAGTAGATCACCAGCAGCAGGCCGCCCTTTTTCAGCAGCTGCACGCTCGCGCCGAGACCAACGGTTGTGAAGAACGCCAGCATGAAGGCGCTCTGGAAGCTGGTGTCAAACTTGAAGTTGAATGCGTTCGTCTTGTAGCCGATGAAGGTTACGAACATGAACAGAAAGCCGCCGACCACGGGCGCGGGGATGCAGTACTTGTTCAGCACTTTCACCTTGCCCTTGATCCAGAAGCCGATCATCAGCAGCACCGCTGCCAGCGCGGTTGTCATGACTGCGCTTGTTGAAATTGTAAAGACGCCGTCCACCATTCCAAATGTCATACGAATTCCTCCCTCTTCTTTATGTATCCACTCCTCGGATACCCATGAGGAAATTGTAGCAAATGGAGCGTCTAATTATCGTCTATTGCGTCTATTCCGTCATAAACCATTTGTTTTTGCTGTAAAGATCCGATGCGTAATAATTGTCGCGCTGGCGAAGATTGCTGCGCAGAACCTTCTGCATCTCCTCCACTTCGTATACGTCCGGCAGGCTTTTTGCATTTTTAATGCCCAGATGCGCGTATTCCTGCGCACTTTCCGGCAGGATTTTGCCCAGATTTTCTCCCTTCAGCTGGAATTGATCCAGCATTAGACGGATGATCATGCAGGTGTAGTAGAAAATAGACGTTTCGAGCGGGGAAGCGGACTTCTCAAAATAGACGGATGCATTTATGAGATGCCGTTCGACTGCCGCATCGTCCGCCGCTCTGGCGGCATAGATGGCGGCATAGGATTCCGCCGCCGTTCTGCCCAGCAGATTGCCCGTCTTTTCCGCGATCCGGCAGGCTTCATCGAACAGGGATTTCGCCGTCAGATGATCCTCCAGCGCGTAAACCGTGCGCCCGTAATGCACATAGATCCAGACGGAGAACGACCAATCGCCGCCCGCCAGCAGCGAAATGGATTTTTTGAAGCAGGATCCCGCCTTCGCATATTTTTCCTGATAGCGGCGCAGCCGTCCCTGATCGGAATACGAAAGCGCCAGCAGAAGATTGCTGCCGGTATGCGCGGGCAAGGCCTTGAGTGTATCGATTGCTTCGGTCAGATAATAATCCGCCTTGGCATAGGCGCGGCGCAGCAGAAAACAACACCCCTGAAGCCGCCGAAACGCCGCGGTGTAGAATTCATTTCGTTTGCGCTCCAGAATGCGCAGTCCCGTCGCCAGATAGCGCTCCGCCTTCGCGGCGTCCTGCTGCCGGATGGCGAGTTCGCCCAGCAGCGCGCAGATGCGAAGCTGGCGCAGCTCGTTTCGATCGTTGGAAATACCGCTCACGCTGCCCAGCGAATCCACGCCCTGCGCGTAATCGCCGCTGCAGATTTCCGCAATGCCGCGCGCCTCCAGCAACTCGCATTCCAGCCGGGTGCGGCAATCCTGATCTTCAGGCGCGAAAAACAGCGTTTTCAATTTCGACTGACAGGCGCTGCACTGCGCGAGGATCACTTCGGAATCGACCGCGGCGGGCGTTTGCACATTCGGATACAGGTAGGGAACGAACGCCAGCGCGGTCAATCGGGATAATTCGCGAATTCGATATTCCAAACTGCGCTGCATATCGCCGGCATGTTCGTATTGATGGCTGATTTCCATCCAGCTGCCGCCGTTCTGTTCCGTGCTTTCGGTAAGCAGAAGCGCAAACTGCCGGTGCAGCGGGCGGCGTTCGTATACGGACATGCGCACGTAAATCATTTCCCGCAGGCGCGGATGCGCCAGCCGGTAACAGTTTTCCTCGCCGTCCAGATGAATTTCTTCGATGATTCCGGCGCGAATCAGTTCGTTAATGGCGTGCGTCAGCTGCTTTTCGCCGCCGCCGAACATCCGTAAAAACAGGGTGGAGGTCATATCTCCGGGGTAGACGGATAGAATCTGCGCGGCGCGCAGCGATTGCTCCGAAAGCCCCTGCAAATCTCCGAAAAGCACCGTTTCCGGCGATTGCGCGGTGCTTCCGGCGGCGGCTTCGTGCGCGCGAATCAATTCGCGCAGCAGATGCAGATTGCCGCGCGTATTGCGGTAAAAGGACTCGGTCAGCCGCTCCGCGGCCGCTTCGCCCAGCCTTCGCGCGAGCAGCGCGCGCACCTGTTCCTCCGTCAGCGGGTGCAGGGCGATGGAACGAATCCGATCGGATTCGGCGATCTGGCGCAGCGCGGCGCGCACACTGCCGCCGCTGTAATCGCGGCACGTCATCAAAACGGCGGCGCCGCCCGCGCGACGGAGCAGGCCGTCCAGCAGACGCAGGCTCTCATCATCCATCCAGTGAATGCTTTCAAATACGATCAGCAGCGGCCGCAGCTTTTCGAGCGCGTCCAGCAGCGCGAACACGGCGAGCGTCAGCGCATCGTCCAGCTTCCGAACCGCGCGGCCGGAGCCGATGGACAATCGCTTCGGATCCGTCAGCGCGAAGGCGGCATCCAGCCGCGCCATGACGGAGACGGGCAGCAGAATTTCGTTGCTGTCCGCCATATCCCAAAGGTTTTGCAAAAGGTGCTCCCACGGGTTGAGCGGAATATCCCGTTCGGAGGCAAGGCAATCGATGCGCTGAATCGCGCGCTTTTCCACCGCGCCCCAGCGCAGGAAGAAATCCACCAGCTCGCGCTTGCCCGCGCCCGCTTCGCCGTGAATCAGGAATGCATATCGCCCGTTTGCGCCGTCCTCCGCAAGCTCCTCCAGGCTGTGATTCAGCATGGCGAAGGCGGCTTCCCGTCCCACCGGCGGCGCGGGCGGGCGGGTGGCGCTCTGCGCGTCCCACTGGTTCAGAATCTGATAGTAGAGCGCCTTCGTCTTTTCCAGCGGCTCCGTGCCCAGCTCCTCCTTCAGATGGCGCTTGAGCCCCTGATACAGCTCGGCGGCGCGCGAATAATCCTGCATACGGCGATAGCATTCCATCAATCCGGCGGCCAGCGGTTCATTGAACGGATCTTCCGCCAGACCGCGGGCGTACAGCCGCGCCGCTTCCCGAAAATTATCCTGCTGCATGGCGGCTTCCGCCGTTTGGGCGACCCGCTCCAGATACAGATCGCACAGGCGATCCGCCGTCCGGCACATCCATTCCTCGAAGGAAAACGCCCGCTTTACGCCGAAGCCCTGCAAAAAGCTGCCGCGATAGGCGGATAGATCGCCATCGCGCATGAACCGATCGTAATCGCAGTCCAATTCCCACGCCGGATTGACCCGAATCAGCGATTTCTGCGGCGAAATCAAAAAATCGCCGCCCAGAATCTTCTTCAGGTGATACAGGATATTTCGAAGCTGCTTTAAGCCGTTGGATTCATCGTAATCCTCCCACAGCAGCGCGACCAGTTCCTGCCGCGTGGCGCTCTTTTGCACAGCCATATAATACAGCAGGGCGTCGGCGCGCTTGAAGGGGAAGGACAGGGGAACGCCGTTCAGCTCCACGGACGGCGAACGCAGCACGGTGATTTTCAGCATGGCGACCTCCGCTAGATTTCCAGATCGAAATTGTATTCCAACACCTGTTCCATTTCCAGTGAATCCATTTGCAGATAATAGGCGGCGGTGTTGATCAGCGCCTGACTGGGCACATAGCCCACGATTTCGCTGCCGGTGACCAGAACGCCGTAATGCGCGGCTTCCATCTTGACCAGCTGAAAGGCGGTATGCATGGCGGAACGGGTAAAATCGGTAAGGTTCATGGTAACCATCGTCTGTCCGGGTTCCTCGGATAGAATGCCCATCGCCTTCACGTAGCGCAGACCGCCGTCCACGTTGCGCACCCGCCGCGCAATTTCGCGGGCGATTTCCAGATTGGAGGTGGCGAGCGTAATGTTGTAATAGATCACGGGCATGCGCGCGCCGATGATGGTTGCGCCGCCGGTGGGATGCGGGGTGGCGGGGCCGTAATCGGGAATCCACATGGGATCCTTCATCTTTTCCGATAAACCCTCAAACTGCCCCTTTCGGATGGCGGCGATATCGGCGCGATGAGGCGCGGACGCGGATTTTTCATACAGATAAACGGGCTGAAGGTATTTTTCGGCGGCCTCCCGAGCCACGGATTTTGCCAGCTGATCCGCTTCCTCCAGCGTCACGTTGCACACCGGCACGAAGGGCATCACATCCACGCAGCCGATGCGCGGATGCTTTCCCACGTGGTTGTTCATATCGATGATTTCCTGCGCGATGCGGATGGCCTCCAGCGATGCGAGGCGCAGCGGCTCCGGTTCGCCCACGACGATGATCACGCAGCGGTTGTGCTCCGCGTCCGTGGTATAATCCAGCAGGCGAATGCCGGGCTTGGCGCGATAGGCGCTCACCAGACGCTCCACCTTATAAAGATCCCGCCCCTCGCTGAAATTCGGAATCGATTCGATCAGTTGCCGCTTCTTCATGCAGATATTCACCCCAATGTATGAACGGTATCTCTCTGTTAATTATAACATTTTTAACGCGGGAAGGGAAGCGATTTCTTAATAAAATAAAGACCGGACTTTCTAAACGAAAGTCCGGCTCGAAATTCTGGAAACTTCTACACAACAGCCTGTAAAATCAAATTCAGCGACATGCGCGGTGAATTTGGTTTTTTCAGAGCATCGGCAGACCTACGGTTTGCCGTGCGGCGAAAAAAACAATACCTGCAGTCAGGATTCCGCTCGGAAATTCGTGAGAATTTCAGGAATCCGCAGTCTTCTTCCTGCTCGACAAACTCGTGAGAGTTTGGAGAAAGAACTTACTTTACGCCGTAGGTAGACCACAGCTCGGTCCACTGATTCAGCAGATCTTCCTTGTGCTCCGCGATGTAATCGTAATCCAGCGGCTTCACGCCGATTTCTTCATCGGACGGATAGGCTTCGTAGGTGAAGTTCTTGTTGGTGCCGCGCGCGCAGTTGGCTTCCGCACGGAGGGACTGCAGTTCGTTGGAGCCGCACATATCCAGGAACGCTTCCGCGGCGGCCTTGTGCGGGCAGCCCTTTACCATGGCGCTGCCGTTCGCGCAGCTCGTCCTTCGAGAGGCGGACGCGGACGTCCGGCGCTGCCGGCGTCGGCTCGCCCTTATAGGTCCAGATC
>JABLTK010106524.1_pt1 | contig 22437 bp, 31 predicted proteins | sample 7160131 | NCBI WGS metagenome assembly JABLTK01 (sample SAMN14651221, study PRJNA627086) | human gut metagenome | isolation source: feces | host: Homo sapiens
GGTCCAGCCATTCCCCAAGGAAGTGGATCGCAACTTGTATTGCATCTAAGGATGAGGTTTTCGCCTCGTCGGGGAGGAGTTGTTTGTTCCAACAAGAAATCGTAGTATTGCTCTCACGGAATAGTCATTTTGTAAGGAAACAATCCGAAACACTTAAACTTACTCCTCATGTTTTGTAGGTAGAAGTGGATTTGCTTCACTCTCCTTTTCTTCGGAAGATACAGGCTTCTCCGTATTGAGAATACTATCAGCCTGCTTCTTGGCCTTCTCACGATCCATCTCACGACTTCTAACCAGCGAGTACATGAAGGTACCTCCAAGAACACAGAAGGTTCCAATAGCCGAACGAAGCGACATCTTGTCTTTCAAGAAAATCACTGCGATAAGAGTTTGAACACAAGCCTTTGCGGTACCAGCAATATTGTGAGTGAGTGGAGAAGTCAAACTGATCTGAGCAATGGTAATAATGCCAATGAGGAATCCGAAAATACCAGCTGTGTTCATGACTCCCCAGAATAATAAAGACTTGAACGCCTCTAGGTGCTCCATGATGATATTTCGCTCAAAGATGATGATTAAGGGAATGAACAGGAAGATGCTATTCGTATTGTTCTAGAAATCAGTTAACCTGGTTGCATTCGTACATAGAAACAGAGCCTCCAACTATTGTTATCAACAATGGAAATCATCTTTTTTGTATAGATGCTATTAAGAGACACAAACAGAGACGACATCACTCCAAAGATCGTTCCTTTCAGAGAAAAGTTGATCTCACCATCAGCACCAATATAAAAACCGAAAATGACTACACAGCAGCACAGAATCACTGCAATCGAAGTATGGATTCCTAGGAATAGGTAGCTATTCATTCAAATTCACAACTGGATCTACGAAAGAACCACATTAAACACAATCGTGAGAGAACGAGCAACTAAGTAGAATGAAACAGGAACATATCTAAGATTCAAATCAAAAAGCCAATAATACTTCAAGCAAAGGTTGTTAAAGGTAATCATACCTACAAAGATCAGAGACAATGGCATGACTCCCAAGCCAGTTCGAATATTGTACCGCTGCTCAGGGAACTGATTTAGACAAGAGGCTACAATCAAAATATCAAATCATCCATACATTTGCTTGTTTTCTTTCCCCATTCTCCCAAAATCCAACAAATAAGGGAAGTTAAGACACACTGATACCTGAATAATCATTGTAGAATGTACATAACGTACCAAGTAATGAAAAAAGGAGCTGAAATACTATTCTTTTTGGAGAGAAGGAACTTATTCATCAGTACCATCGAGATGGACACCACGAAATACGCAGTTACAACAAGGGCAATCTTCAGTTTTTCTCCGATCATTGTATGGTTATAATACTAACCTATTGTGTCGATTCAGCACCAACCAAACTGACGAATCTGATTGGCTGGTGAGACAGACGCTCTTTCTCAACAAATCTTGTTTGAGTCAAGTTCAAATTGTGGGGTAGAATTGCCAATTGCAAAAAAAATACGAAACTGAAATCATCTACACACCATAGAATATGCCATTGAAACCAACGAAATAGTGTACTAAAGAATAGAATACGACTCCTTTGTTGAAACCGAAACGGAAGAAATGTCATAGATTTCTTGACCATGGATGATAACGAACTGATTTCGGTTTGCAACAACCTAAAGCAGCTCCAGAAAGTGATGATCGAGATTAATGATGTTGTGGAAGGAATGACGGATACGAACCTTAAGGAGAAGATGTCGAAGATGTCGTATTTGGAATCGGCCCAGATGCATCTTGTAATGGCAGAAATATCGATCAATATGTTTTATGGTTTGTTTTTATGATATTAGTCAATTTGTAGCTTACTTAAAAAGTAAAGGAGTCGACGTGTCTGAGCACCCAATTCAGAAAGAAATGGTATGTTCTAAATGATGTCAAATGATCTCTAGAAGCGTTTGGAAGAATACAAGAAGAAAATGAATGAAGTGCTTCACGGAAGGGGTTTGTCTTGAATATGAGAATAAAAGATAGAAATGCCGACAATGAGAATCGACAAAGAGGCCACAGCTAGGATCATTCAAAACAGTATTGGACAGCAGTAGTTACACATCTATGGTGTTTTTATTCATTGTTTGTTATTTCGAACATCCGAAGTCTTCCTTGCTTTTCCTATTAATTGTGAATAAAGTTTAAAACGTAATCCCTAAAAAGGATATAGCTTCGTTCTTCGTCTTAGGCATGCCTACTCATTATTCCATCTGAATGCTGCTTATCGTAGTTGCTGCAGCTGCAGGAGCTGGTGGAGCAGTTGGAGTTATCCTGCTGATCATGCTCATTGTCTACATACGCAGTCGAGTAGTGATGAATAGAAGGAGTGAACTGTAGGGAGTAAAGTGGATTGACAGCATTGGTATTCACTTTCTCACTTCCAAGAAGACGGGACATGTGGCGATTGTCCAAAGCCTTCTGACATTTCAAAATCAAGTTACATATGAATCGTTTATCAAAAAGTGGGGATCAATGTGAGAATCAAGGTTCAATCATAAACTAGAATCACCTGTTATCCTGTCTTTACTCATGTAGTTCGAAAGAGACGCTTGTTATGGTCCTATCTGTATTAATGAATTCAGTTGATTCCTTGTAGCGATGACAAGCACGAATTTGATATCTCAAATCATGTATTCTGTGTGGAAGAACCCATTACAATGGAGGAAATCAGTCAGTATTGTCAGCAGCAGATTCTTGTAAGGTCATTACTGCTTTCTCATGAGTAGGAACCATTGAACGAAGAGTTACCTTTGTGGCGAGTTATTATCTTCTCTAATCTCCGTAATTCCAATAACCAGACTTCCACAGAGCGAGTATCGCCTGAAGGAGAATCCGAACAACAGTCAGGCGAAAGCCCTTTACGAGACACTTCTGTGATCTTGCTCCGGTATCATCAATGTCTAGCTGATGATTTCTCTATGCTCCAACTCCTTCTCACCGAATCTCAACATATACCTGAAGTAGGGCTTTTGGAGCCGTGTGATTTCCAGGAATCAGTCGCTGACGATGCTTCTATCATTCGAGGATCCAAAGAACCCCCATCTCCAGAAGAGGAACCGCATCTCGATCCTGAATCACTTCAGATGGAGACAGCTCCTGTACAAGACATCCAATTAAATCCTCAAGTATTCAATCAACAGCCTCCAAAGCATTGTGGATTCAGATCCACGTACATGGGGAGTTATTGGAGAATGGTTGGAACAGCCAAGGACTCTGTGAACCCACTTCGAAGCAAGAAGATAGTGGATGCACCGAAAGATCGATTCTGTGAGTATCGTATTCTTGATACTACTATTGATGACTTGACTGTAGGAGAGAGGAAACGTCTTAACTCTAGGGTCTAAACAAGTATGATCTCACAGTGAATGATGCTATCCTTGGCTGTGTCTTTCATAGCATTTATTCATTCTTATATCCTCGTTTGCAACAAATGAATACGAAGCAACTTCATGTTAATTCACTTCTTTGTTGATAGAGTAGAGTTTGCTTTGGATCAACAGAAAGTCAAATCAATTCCTCTTCTCTCCATTATTAGATCGAGAGAAAGTCTTACTGAGCAATCGAGATGTATCTGCTTTGATTCTTCAAGTGCCTCTGACCCTGCAGAATCCATGGGATTGTGCAATGAATGTCCATCATCAACTCTGGATGAAGAGTAATAGTCAAGAAGCCCGTGTCGCTCAACGTTGGATGAAGTGGTGGGGATGGCTTCCTCGAGCTTGGGGTGATTCATCTTTTGCTAACTTCATGTCGGGTTATCATCATTGGATCACATGTAGTCGAAGAGGGAGTTTCTCTATTACTATGGTTCCAGGACCTCAGAACGTAACTTCTCTCAATGGAAATCCAATTACTTCAATCATCACAACAACTCCTCCAGTAGGTAATGAAGAGATGCATGTATCAATTATGTGTTATAACAACAAAGTATCAATGAAAAGAATCGTTCACTGTAGATCGCACTATCGATTGCTGCAAATGATACTGTGTTGAGTTCAGAAGATATAACCTCTCTATTGTCTTTGTGTAATCAAGATATGGAAACTATTCGTTCTAGGTTATCAATTGAGTCTTATCCTGTTTATTAACAAACACATTTAAACAGGTCTTGAAAACAGGGTACGAATTTCATTCTCCACTTCTTCTGGTTTGTGCAACAAATACCGCTTGCGATGATGGAGAGAGAATGGTAATGCGCTATACTGATTCCACATCACTTGATACTCTGCCAACATAGCTTCAGCAGCTTGAAGAATCTCTGCTTTCACTGTAGCATCTGGTACATCCACAAAGAACTCCGAAGGTACCAACTGTTCATAAATAGAATTGAATTCAGCAAAGATCTTCTTGATATAACGCCGATGTTCTTGTTGAATAGCCTTTCCATTGAAAGGAGGATCGATTCGATCCTTCGCCAACTCTGTTAAACGTTGCCATCTACTCATTATTATTCTTACAAATTCTTACGTCTGTGAGAGATAAGTTGAGTATTCTTCATCAAATACACGCTGGAAGAACCGAGGTATAAAATCGCCTGTATCGATGCCTCCTGATTCCAATGCTTCAGAACTATGATAATACCATATGCTTATTCGTACATGTAATGAAAGTTATTAAATAAGTAGAGATGGTTCTTAAATATGTCGAACGAAGACTGTGTACTTCGTACTAAAAACTGATACAGACTTAAGAGAACAGTAGCTACATCTTATCAAACTGTTCTTATTTACCTGTGTAACGTTGATAACATGTAAGAGAAGGATCAGCCATCACTACAGCATCAGGTGAAGTGAAACTCCTCAATGCTAATGAATTCAGTTTATCTGAGTAATGACCAATCATACGTAAATAATTGATAATCTATGAATAATAGTCTCTCACAATAACTACTGAAGTAGTGATATTGCTGATTGTAGCTTCATCATTCATTTTCTATCTCTTATTCCCTTCTCTCAATGCTACTTCATTATTTCTTCCAATCATCTCAAGAATTAGACGCATTAACTGACCACAATCTGACTGAACTTCTTGAATCATTTTGTTCCATTCTCCCAGAACTGGAGATTCTCCCTGATACTATCTAATCACATTCTGCTATGATTCATACCGTGAACAGACGCTGATATCGAGGTTCATCCTTTCCAATAAACTCCACAAACAGAGCACAACTAGTCACATTTCCACATAGCTCGCTGATATAACTGGTAACATCTGTTGTCTCTGTGATAGGACGATTCAGCAATGACTGAACTTCAGCTAGCGAGTCTTTTAGTTGGGAGATAAACTAAATATCAATCAGAGAATGCAATATTACCAAACTCAGGGACTCAGCCATAATCTTGGCAAATTGAAGATTCTCTGCTCCGAAGAGTTCGATTGTCAGAAGGAATTCAATTTCCATATACATCAAAACATGATAGTACACATGAGCCATAATCTCCATATTTGGTTTATTTCTAGAGATTATTGAAATGACTAACAAATGTACAAGTTATGCTTCTTTACATCCTCAATAACACCTCGAATTGTACGTTTTAAGAACATTGTCATAAAAGTACGGCAATCGTTCATAAAACCGTATTTGCCACATTTCATGAGTGTACTACTAATATCCTTAAGGATAATCAAATTTGCAGGAGATATTCCAAAAAACTCTTCAAATAGATCCTCTTTCACTTCAGGATCGACTTCATTGGTTACACAGGGAACATATGCAATCTATTCGTGATTCTAATTTAGGAATACAAACTCTTTCACCTTTCAGCAACTGGGCTAAGACGGTTGTACACTCTTCAACAAGTCTTTTAATGACATTGTTCTGGACTTCAATAAGTCTTGCTCGTTCTTTAAGAGAGGGATGATTTGTGATGTATTCAATAGCAGTATAGATCTCCACAAGTGCCTCCAAATATCTAGATATAAAACCAAACATAATATTAATACTCTTTGGGATTTCTCCGAAGAGCACCTGCTTCGATTTTCTTGCTGTTTCGAGTAAGAGCAGTACAATAATCATTAATCTATTTTTGATCATATCCAATAAAAGAAATCTACAATTTCAAGCTGGTTACTGTATTCCGTCATTCCATCGAGAGCATACCGAAACTGAAGAATATCCGATTTCATGCCTTTCATGAGAACTTCCACTTGACTCAATTCATCTTCAACGCTGTTAATGTTCTTAGTCACCTCTTCTTGGATTGTCTCATTATTCTGAACGATCTTTTTCAGTTTCTCTACTTCAGAAACGAATTGATCTTCCTTGCGCTCCATCATCCCCTGTATTTGTTGAAAACCGCCTGGATTTGCTAGCAGTTTGGAAAATGGAATTACTGAATTCGACTCGATTTCTGGATATGATGATTTGATTCTATCTTGTGTTCTTGGAGTAATCGTAATGAACTCTGCTAAGGAACCTGCAGAACAGCAGCCAATACAGCTAATGGACACAGAAGCAGCTTCAAAAATTGAACTGTACGAAAACAAGCGTAGGTTTTTCGAGATCTAGAATAATTCTGAAGATTTAAGTTTGGAAATATTATTGAGATGGTTTAAAGATAATTGGAATCATCTTACTGATGAAACACAGCAACACTTCCATGATTTGTTGCTCCATGCAAGTGAATCGATCAGTAATATACAATGCATGCATGACATATTCTTTACATACAAGGAAGTGGATGGTAGTGCTTTGGAGTGGGTTTTACATTAGAATTCCTTGTTGAATTGTATTCTGTGATCAAGGAAATCTTGACTGCAGGGTTTTCTATGTCACCATCCTTACCGATCATCCAAGGAGGACTCGCTTTGTATGGCCTACATGAAGATGAGAAGGGAGAAAACGCCACCATGACTTTACCTACATTCTCTCGTGATCCTAATGAAGTGTATAGGAATGAACTCTTTTGAATTGTAGAACTCACATCCAGATATGGCTTTCAGTATTGAATCCTGATTCGTTGAGACATATTGATTTGCAAACCTCTCAACATGCCAATCTCTTTACATTCCAGAGTGGAATGCAACAATTCCAGTTTCAACTTAACTTTCCAACTGTTTCCACTAAGGACTATGCTATCACTGTTCTTACAATGAATGATTCAAGGTGTTTCGATCAATTGATATTTTATTCATAGCTCTCCTCAGATCACCAAGATTCCTATTCACTTCCCTCTTCAAGATAACTCCATGTTGATGTCCTCGTGTCTTCTTACTATAACACTAAACTCACCTTCCACTGTTCTAGTCTATCTCAACTCTACACTCCAAGCTGAGGTTAATTTGCCTTTTGAGATTCCATTTGGTGATAGTAAACTCTCTCTTGGTGATGGTATGGAGAAAGAATCAAAGGATTCTCTCTCATTGAAAGATCTCATTGAGAAAGTTGAAGAAGGTCGTTTTCTAACTCTACTTTCATCTCTTGTTGTTTTGAAAGGTACCTTATCACCTGAATACCTCAATCTTTTGTTTGTTTATTCGTTTTCTGTTATCAGTAGAAATCTATTAGGACCTGTCTATTATCAAACAGGAAGTCTTCCACCATCCTTCAACGGAATGAACTCTCTTATTCCTCCAGAGACATCTTTGTTTGAATGGAATGCTAAGAAGTGTTCTGTTCATTATCGCATTGATTTTACTCCTAAAGTACTTCTCTAAAACACATATGAGAAATAGGATCATTATTGGTATTGCTATGTGAATGAACAGCGTAGTATGGATCTGGCTAATCAGATCCTTCGATCTGAAGATTGTGGTCAGTCTATACAATGTATTCGTTACTCAGATGAAGGCTTTTTGGTCTATCAGGGGCCTCCATATCCTCTATTCTCGTATAGTCGTAATGATTTTCTCATTTTCAGCACTTTCATCCATCTCCAAATGCGTTTTCTGAGAGATTTGATATGTCTCCTCCAACAGTGTTTTTCTAATCAGTGTTCCTCAGTTAGTAATCAGCTCCTGACTCTTATTATTGATTGTATTTCTCTGATGCTCCGTTTGGATACTACTGCTCTCATATCACTCTATCAGAATGATTTCATTTCTGTTCTCTCAGGTTGTCTGCAGTATTTCCCTTCTGGATTAAGTCTTACTTCTATTATTGATCATCTTCTCGGGCTTGTAAGTGTTGTGAGTTTCTTTCTCTTGTAGCTTCATACACTTCTTCAAGTGGATCACAGTACAAATCAAATCATTATACGTAAACTTTTATCAAACGTTCTGTTACAGCCAAGTCTATTTCATAAGGCTTCCTATGAACAGTGTGTGTATCTTCATGATCAACTTCTTCACCAAATCAATTCAATTGATTTGGTTTGTTCAAGTGTTTCTCTTCAAGTAATTTTTGTGCGTCTCATTCACTTTAGCAATATCTTGACTGTGTCATTCAGGGCTCTATCTCTCATCTCTCTTCTGTAGAATCGATTCTTGAACATTACTTACTTACGGCTGGTTTCTCTCCTCAACTTCAATCCACTTTCTATGAATCCTTCACGGTTTCTGTCTTCTCTTCCAATCCACTCCTTCTCTCCTCGTCTTCTCTTCGTATTTTCTTTCATTCGTAGGACATTCCAACGTGTTTGTCTCAAAGTATTCTCCTCAGGTATTCCCAAGAAGAAGTTGAGTCATGAGTGTACTGACAATCGAATCGGGAGTTTCATTCACCATCTTCTCAAGCATATTCAAAATCAAGAATCTCTCTCTAAACAAGTGGAGACTGGATATTCCAATCTTCAAGAAGGAGACAATCCAGTAAGCTCTGTTCTTTCATATGAGCCCTAGTATACTCTAGCTATTGAGGGCATCTATTTTGCAAGTTATGTTCTCTTCTCGATTCTCTCTGTACATCGCAAGACATCACTGCCTGAGGTTGAGTATCGCTATTATTCCTATGACTTTTGGTATTCCTGTTTGAGTCGTCTTGATGATATGAATTACGAATCACTCTCTCCTTCTTCTCGAAATACGTTTATACAGCTGGCTAGTTTGTATGAAGCATGGTTGTGGAATGGACAAGTGGATCAGACTGGCTTGTCATTTGATAAGATTCTTCATCCCAAATGTCTTCCTCACTATCTGTTGTGTTTGCGATATACGTATGAACAGAGATTGTGAATTGATACTAGATTTGACATTCCACAAATCCACCAGTTTTTAGTAAGTTTGAAGGAAGTGATAACAGAAGATACGACTGTATTGTGGGATGATTCTTCGGATTCAGAAGAAGAGATTCCTGAGAATACTACTCATCTTCTACTATCATTCCAGTCATCTGTGAAAGAACTTGTCTTGTTGTATCGGCGTTCTCAAAACGAACTAGTGCTTGTGAGATTGATTGAAGAGATTCTTAGTGAACTTCTCTTCCAAGATATCGAGTTTTCTAGCTTTTCTAATAATCTGTCATATTTTGTATCATTTGTGGTATTGAATGAAACGGAAACAGAAGGATCTCATCTTCTTGGAGTTGTGCTAATGGGTATCCTTCAACGTATTTTTTCTCATCAATTCAAGCCGTCCCCTACCAAGTTTACAAATCTACGAATGATACTTGATGCTGTAGAGGAAGTGGGTGTTGTGGATCAGAAGCAATTCAGTCAGTATCATCAATATCTCCTTGGAATGTTCCAACGTGAGGCCCTTCCTTATCCTGAGCTTCATAGCAGCAATGATGGAGTATTATTAAATGAACAGAATACTTCTGAACAAATGAAATCTCTTCGAGATAGTGTGGTTTCCATGTTGGGTTGTTCTGAGAATATTACTGAAGCCACAGCTCTATCAATGTATGATGATCACAAGACAGTTCTATTTACAGAGAATCTGATAGAGAATGTGAACGTGATGAGTTCAGTGATACCTCTGATTCAACATCTGATTCAACAGAATCACTCCTCTCATTATGATTCCCAATTCTGTGACTATGGAATGGTCATTCTTCTTCGCAAGCTATATTACGAAATCAGTCAGTACAAGAATCATCTTCATGATAATCAAGAATCACTATCCATACTTCTCTCTACAATTCATTCTATTCTGACTACTACCATTGACTCAAGTTCTCAGTACTCTTACTTGGCTTATTCGTATTTGATTGGACTTCGTGAATGTTTCTCGTTACTTGAAGATACGAGTGATGTGTCAGACATAGTCGACCTATTGAAGAGAGAGCTTTTATTCGTTCTCAATTCAATCACACAGCAAGGAACTATTCCTCAGTATATCTCATTCTCTTCTGTTTGATTCTTTGTTCCATATGAGATGTAGAGTGTGAGTATTCAGTCAATAGAAGTTACAACGATTCTCAATCAAATCAAGGAACCTGTGATATGTCAAGTATTCGAATTGATTCAATCCATTCTGAAGGAACGATCTGTTCTTCTTTTTGGTCAGTTCCATCTCTATAAGGCTAGCTATCAGCATTTAACAATTAATACAAATCATGATGAATTTGGGAATTCCAAAAAATATCAAGATATGGTGGATAAGTTGGAAGACTATAATGAAGAAGTGCTGACTCGCCACAAAGAACGATGGATCCATCAAGAAGAACAAACATCATCCTTCTTCAACTCTCGTTTGAGTCTGTGGAGTGGTTTAGCAGATCAGTACCTGGAACAGGAACTTCATACATGTGAACACTATTTGACTAACTGCACCTATACGGTGATGGATCCTCATATCTCGGGAGATGGTGTTCGTCATAAGACAATGCGTGTATTACCTCCTACTGAAGTCTATCGAGCTGCTTCTGAAGTTTCTTGCAAATCTCGGGTTGCAGATGTAGAGTCATCACCTGAATCTGAGAGTGTAACTCCAGGAATTGATGAGAAGGAAGAATCCACTTCAGGCCTATTGTCAGCACTTCGTCGACTGACCAAAGGAACCAAGTATCTATCAGAGGGATTGATGAATGATAGAGATAGTGGAAAGAAGGATGGTTTGAAGAGTATTAATCATCAGGCTCTTCGTGTATCGACATATGATTTGTCATGGAACAAGGTGAGTTTTCAAGGTCATTATCTGATACTTCATCGATTAACTACTACTCCTCCTGATGGTATGAATTTGTATTGATTATGAACTAGATACTCGTGTGATTCCTACTCATGTACCTGTTATTCCTCATCCTTCTGTTACTATCATTGATCTCCATCAAGGCATGGAGTTATATAAGCGTGCTTATCATTGTCAACAGAGTGCATTGGAGTTATTCTATCGTTTCAATGGATTCACAGATTCATTATTCTTATTCTTCAGGAGTCAGGTTGGACTCATTTTGTGTTGTTATCAATAGAGAGATCGGGATGCTATATATTCTCAAATTGCTTCCAATCTCTCTCATCCTACTGTGATTCAGAAACTCAATGAATCATCTGAAGATGTGATGAAACGTCTGAATATTACGAAGCAATGGTGTGAAGGAGATCTCTCTAACTTTGAGTATCTGATGCAAATAAACCGTATCTCGGGAAGATCTCTTCAGGATATCACCCAGTATCCAATATTCCCGTGGGTACTTCTTGCTTATCCGCTTGAAGATATGGATACTAAGTAGGGAATGAAGAGAATGATTATTCTAAGTGATACACGTCTGTTACGAGATCTTACATTACCAATGGGAGCCCAGAATCCGCAACGTCTTGCTCATTACATTAATCACTATGAAATGATGTATGAAACCAAATCCTCTTCAGATGCCTTGTCTGAACCTTATTTCTATGGCTCCCATTACAGTACTCCATTAGGTGTGGTTCTTTATTTCCTTCTTCGTAAAGAACCTTTTACTCAGCTTCATGTCTGTCTTCAGGATGGTCATTTCGATCATCCAGATCGACTCTTTCATAGTGTACTGATTGCTGTGAAGAGTTGTTTGGAGTCCTTACCTGAAGTGAAGGAGGTATTACCTGAATGGTACTATGACGAATCTTTCTTACGGAATACGAATCATCAGTCCTTTGGAATCAAACAAGATATGAAGGAAGTATCAGATGTCACATTACCAAGCATGGGATCATCATCTCTTACCCCTTCCCAGTTCATATCATTGAATAAACAGGCATTAGAGAATGCTTATACAACATCTCTTCTTCATAACTGGATTGATCTTGTATTTGGATATAAACAGACTGGAATGGAAGCTGTGAAGGCTTATAATGTTTATTATCCACTCACGTATCCAGATAACATTGATCTAACAGAAATCGATGATAAACGTACACGAGATGCTGTTGTCATTCAAGCTTCTCACTTTGGCCAGTGTCCTCATCCTGTTTTCCATTCTGCTCATCTTAAGAAACGTCCAAATCTTCAAATGCGACGTAATCTCCGTGAAATGCTTCTATTGAGTAATCCATCAAGTATCTATGAACAAAACCAACCAGCCTGGATAGGAAAGTACTGTCGTATTCATGCTATCAGTGACTATGATGCTGAAGTTATGAAGGCTTGTTATGGGAACCTTCGTTATGTCCTTGGTTCTAGTAGCCAAGATCAATTCCCATCATCTCATCTTGCTTCAATCTCATGGCCAGTTGAGTCTTCCTATCCTTGGTGTATAACTGTGGACTGTAATGAATACACTGAACTAAGATTAGTGAAGATTGTATTGGATGCATCCCAAGCTCTCTCATTCAATTACAAACAGAATTGCTTCAAGTTAGAAGTCTTTACAAAAGACGAGACTTGGCGAACATGGCCTATAACCGCAGAAATGTCGATGCGTACCAATGAAGGAATTCAAACCCTTCTTACAACAGAACCTGTGGTTACTCGATATTGGAGAATTCACATTCTGGATATTCCTTTTATGCAAGGATTCTCCTTCACATCCACCTCCACTCGTTCTGCATACACTTGTGGTGATGTGAATCGCGATCTTGACTCGATTCCTCGTGTTACATTGACTCAGAAACCTGGTCCCATAGTACTACGTTTGGATGTTATGGGAATACGTTATTTCCCGCGGGTACCACCTCCAGGTCAGATTCTCCTGAATTCTGAATCTTTGATCGTGACTCAAATGAGTGTTTGGTTTGATTAATGTGAATGGATCACAAATAGGGGTTCGAATATTGCTGTGCTTACGAAGTCAAACGAGTTAGTATTGATGGATTTACAACGCCCTGGTCAGTCTGGTTTGTATCCACTATCTTTGATTACTATGAATCACTACGAATTCCTGTACATGCATCCATCTGTATGAGTCCTCCTAAGTTCTGATTCGTAGTTTCCAATTCTGTTCGTTCGTGATCACACTCCAGGAAGCCTTCTTCTGTTGGTGGTGACGAATACTACTCAGTCTCCTGATTCCTCGATCATTCGATCGTATTTGCGTGTGCGTCTCTTCACCTTTTCGGAGGTTGTAGCTGTGAGTTCAGATGATACTCTTCTTGTGGTTCAAAGCAGGTAGATACAAGAAATGAAAATGATTCATAGTAATGGAATTCTTCATACATACTACTTGGAGTATTACCCAGAAGACACTTCGATTCGACTGATTCTTCACCTATGTCCCAGCTCATCTTCAATTCTTCCTTCTCCTGTCTGTTATTCTTGTATTCATGTGATGAAAGATATGGATTGTGTCTTGATGTGCCAAACTACGGAAGAAGAGAGGAAGAATCGACTTCTGATTCTCTCTTCTACTCTTCAATTGAGAGGAACTATCCCAATCTCACACATTGTCGACTGTTTCATCACTCGTTATGGTATATTCGTTCTTCAGAACATGGAGACAACAAGTCGACTGGTGAAGTATGATTTCTGTGGTGTGGAGATCAGTACATGTGAAATCCAACACACTTGGTAAGATAAAGAAGGAAGGATTATTTGTAGTGTATGTGGTGCTGTGAATCAAGCAAAAGATGTTCTCGTGTTAGGTAGGGAAACTCAATAATTGAAACGATAGGTGATTGTGAGGGTATCTATTGGCTGGTGGATACGATTTGCAATGAAGTGAGGACTTGTATTCCTACTGGGAAGATAGCTCGACAAATTGTATTTGACCAAACTGATACCGCAGTATATAGTTTGACATCAGAGAATGTGATTATGGTTCATCAGTTGAATAACTGTCTGTCATTGAAAGATGTGGATTTTGAGGAATAATGTAATCTGTAGGAATCAACCGGGGTGTCTAAATCTTCTGGAAAGAAGAAATCTAAGCTGAAAAGTATCTTCCACTAGTGGATGTGTTTGTGAAAACAATGTAAATACTTAATGCTGATTAATCTCCGCCTCCAATCTCTTAACCCTCTGATCGAGGTTTTCCACACTATCAGAAATATCAACACTAACATCGGCCAATGCTTGTTCCATTTGATGTGCACTCTTCCAAATCTGTTGATATACAAAGAAGTATCCAGCAATCACAGTGAATACACAACCATATAAAAATGGTCTAAATGAGCTCTTCTTCTTTTTCGGAGTTTCTTTCTCGACCTTGGGATTAGGTTCTACCGGTTTGGCAGTTTCTGTAACTTTCACAGCTTTAGGTTCTGCAAGAGCTACTGTTTTACTAGCCTGCTCACTAACAATCTTTACAACGGGAGCATCTGTAAAGAAACGTTTAGCTATCGATAATGGTCCGATTCATTCTCATACATAGAAAAACGAGACCTGAAGCACGTCGGAGAGCATACATAATGGAACTCGAGTGTTATGAAAGAAAACAACAAATGACTAAAATCAACACGATTTCCGCAGATCCTCATATGTTGCCTGATACTGTATCCTGAGAATCATCAAATAGAACAATGAAAAGATTCCAAAAGAAAACGAAGAAACGAGAACACTATGTAGATCAGGATAGCGCGAAGGAGGTGGGACTAGATAAAAAACTGATAGTCCAGCTATCCCAATGTGAACTATAAAGGATAGGAAAGAATCAAAAGATTTGTGAGATGTGAAAGGAATGATGGATTTGGTGCTGAGACAGAAATAGAAAATGATTGTATATGCTACTGCAGGTAGAAGTGTTCCATCTTTGATGTACAGTGGGATCATTGAGAACGAAGCAGCAAGCTCAAAGAAAGACTTGATTGAACGATTCTGATCATTGTCGACAAGAAGCAATAATGGGATGAGAGGAAAGAGAATCGTCTTTTCATGAACTATATTTGAAAGCAATAGAGAAACCTACCATGATAAGAAAACAAAAAGAAGCCAATTGAGCATTCGAACAGACAATACAAAACACATTCCAGATCAGCATGCTTAGTAAGCATGTAGAGCGAAGGGATAATCGAAATGATTGTTCCGATGAGACAGAGGTTTTTCATTTGATTGAACGAGAAGTGTGAATTGAGTTTGACCACGTTATTGAGAGTACACCAGAAGGAAGCCACTTTGTCCTCAAAGAGCCAACGATTCCAAGGAAACATACGCGTGATTACAGCTTGTAATGATTGAAGAGGAGTGAGATTAGAAGGAAGATAAATGCAGAAAGGAAGAAAGAGGAGAGAGAAGGATACAATTACAGTAACACCAATCTTAATAAGATGGATAAAACTCTGAATATGAGAAATAGAAAAAGAAGAAACGTGTTGCTGAATACATTTTCGAAGAAGCCAGATGAAGAAGACGAGAGAATAATAAAGGGCGATTTGTTTATATCCAATGGCCATAACAAAGAAGAACGATCCTAGACAATCCCAATCGAGTTGAACGGCAGTAATAGCAAGAATCACAAATCCAAGGCAGACAGAATTGTATTGAAAATGAGCATGATCAATCAGAAGCAAAGAAGGGGAAAGAAGAAGACTCAGGAGAATCTACATAAACAAGTCTTGAATGATATGAACTTGGATTTGCGATTCTCTTGAATGGTTTTTAAGGAGGAGTGTGACGAAAAGAATGCATGAAGGAATGAAAACAATAAGATCAGAAAGAATAACAGATAATCGCATAAGAAGCTACACATTCAACTCATGAAGAATGCTTACAATAGATTGATCAGTCTCAATTCCTCGACTTGAGTGCAATGCCACTATCGAAGGGAAGAAATGATCCACAATCGAACCCATCAGATACTCATGAAAGGCAGTCAATGGAGGATAATCTAAACCCCAATACTGAAGATCATTATCCTGAGTATTCCGATACCTAGGATGAATAACAAGAACAGCTCCAACCAATCATATCGGGGCAAATGAACAGTAATCTCCATCCAATGCCGTTGTGCTTCCATATCTCCAAACATTGGTGGTTTTGCATGTCCTAATATGAATTAAGATGCAGTATCCTACCGGAAAAGCTGTTCAAGGAGATGAGATAACGGATCGTAATACTAATAAGAACGATAACCACGATATCCGTTTTTGTGATTCCTGCTTCCTTCTTTTGCATACTATAAGGAAATAGCCATGAATCTCTCTTTTAATATCTTATATAGTATATGGAAAGGAAGCAAACAGATGCCTCAATAGCTCAGTCGGTAGAGCACTCGCTTAGTAAGCGAAAGGTCGGGAGTTCGATCCTCCCTTGAGGCTTTTTTTATCAATGGATTCTTATCTGGGTGTTGATTTTGGAACGGTGAATACTGTTGTTGTTTATTCAAGAAATGGGGTTCCTACATCACTTGATTTTGAATCTGGTTCGAAATGTTTGAAAACTGTTGTAGGGGTTGGAAAGAGTCTCATTTTTGGAAATAATGCATATTGCGTATATAGTAATAGTGTTTTATCGTATATGAAGTTGTTGATTGGGAGAAATCTGAATGATTTACGAATAAACAAACTCAGTATAGATAAGTTTGGTGTGAAACTTGTTGATGGGGAGAAGGAAGTGTCTGTGTCAGTCACAACTGGTGATGGAAATACGTATCAATATTCAATTTCTACAATTGTGAAAGAACTATTTATTTTTATTAGACAAGAAGCGCAAAAGAGAATAGGTCAGAAGATAACCAAGGTAGTAGTTTCAGTTCCTGCATGTTTCAATACGAAACAACGGAGTATTCTTGTTGATGCAGTAAAGGAAGCTGGGTTGGAAGAAGTGCGGATTCTGAGTGAACCAACCGCTTCTGCTCTTTCCTATATTAAGGATCATAATATATTGAGTGAGAAGACTATATTGGTGTATGATTTCGGTGGAACATTTGCTGTGAATGTGGTGAAGGTTCGGGATGGAAACAGTTTAACTATTCTCGCTACTAGTGGAGACTTCAATATTGGAGGAGACAACTTTGATCACCTACTAGCTTCTCTGATCATAAAAAAGTTTAAAGCAAAATACAAAGAGGTAAAGTTTAAATCACTGGATCAAACACGTTTCTATCACAGATTTCTCAACAATGTTAAATTGATCAAAGAAAGTGATGGTGGTGAAATAAGTCTCGATGATATCATTGATGATGATTCTGATGATTCCGAAGATGATGATACAGTTGTATATGACTCGATCTCGATCACTAGAGATAACATCAAATCAATTGTGAAATCAAAGGTCGATGAGACTCTCAGTATTACGAAAGCAACCCTTCTTCTCGCCTTTCCTGGTATCGATATCTCTGAAGCACTGAATAGAGTTGATATTGTGCTTCCTGTTGGAGGATCCAGTAGTCTTGCCTATGTTCATGAGTCCTTGAAAACGGTATTTGGTGAACGAGTCGTTGATGTACCCAATCCAAAGGTTATTTGTGCACTTGGTTGTGCTGAACTTGCCAGAGGTGCTGATGTAACTGAAGTTAATGAAGTTACAGTCTATGACTATGGATTTCGATGTAGCAAAGACCACTTCGCCGTTCTGATTCCAAAAGGTACACCTCTTCCTCTAGATCATCCTTATCGGATGCAGTTTTCTACCAAATCACCTCAACAAGAAGTTGTGACTACATATATCTATGAGGGAGATAGTACAAAGTCTCAAGTCGTAACTGAGATGAAAAGGTCGGACCCGATTACGTTTCATGTTCCAAAGCGTCGGAGGAACCGTATATCTGTATTCACAATGGAGATGATGATAGACATTAATGGCAGTTTCAGTATTCGTGTTTTGTCATACCCAAAGAATGAGCTAATCAAAGAATTCAAACTGTGGATGAAACACTGTTATGTTTGTTGAGTGATATGACGACTTACACGAATCATGTAGAACCGCGGTTTTTTCGAATCCTTTGATTTGAAACAGCGTTATCTCAACACATTTTGTGCTAACTTGTAAAGATTCGTGCATTAAAGAGTTATACTTTAGTTTCAGAATCGGATATAACAAAATGGAGAGTAATTCATCGGTGAACCAAATGGAGGTAGCCTCTTCCTCTGTTACTGAGACTCCTGCACCTGTGTACAGTGTGGAATTGGTAAGTGATGTAATAGAGAGCCTAGCGCTGTGGCTGTTCCCACTTCCACTCCTGAAGTAGTTACTTCTGAAGGTGTTCCCATGAAGGAGCCGGAGGTGAAAGGAACGGAAGAGACAACAGAGAAACAGACTGAGGAGGTAGGATTGTAGTGTTAGGTATCCGAGGATCTAGAATCCCGAGGATGCTGGAAATGACCAGGAGGAAGAGGAAGAGGAGGAAGAGGAAGAGGAGGAAGAAGAGATGCTAAATGATGATGATGAAGAGTGGACGTCAGATGAAGAACCTGTAGCATGATTGTGAAGGTGAATTAATTATAGAAGACAAAAAAGAGAGGCAGAAGATCAATGGATTCAGAAAGCGACGATGATGAGGAGTTCGGACACCCGAAGAAGAGAAAGGTCATGATCCAAAAGAAGCCCATTCGAAGACGCAATGTAACTGCCAACGAACCTGCTGGAATGAAGGCACTTCGTCAATATACATCCGCATTGCGACTTGGGTTTTAGAAATAAAGTACATTAATGTGTAGTCCTCGTTGCTTCCGTAATCTGAACAACATTGCCAATGTCAAGGATCGAGAGGAAGAGCTAATCAACCGTCTTCATGAGTGTGGGCGTGAATGGGAAGGTGAATATCCTTCTCCGAATGAAGTATGTTTGTGTAGCGTGTTTGAGTGTAGATTGAATTGGCTAAGGAGGAAACCCGTGAAAAGAAGGCTGAGAAGGCAAGAGAGTATATTCTGGATGAGGATCTCACTGGTGTGCGTACAGCAAGAAAAGCTGCTCAGAAAGCTCGTGACTTTGTAAAGACTTTGGGGGAAGAGGAATCGGATGAAGAGAACCCATTGGATGAGGATGCCGATGTCACAGGAATTGAAGAGGATGCTAGAGACGATGAGTAACTGCAAGTGATGGGAATGTTGGTATGTGTATTGTAGTCCTATATTTTGCGTTACAAACAATAAGCGAAGCAAACATATAGAAATGAAACGTCGACACGTTACTCTTTAGCGGAAAGAATATGTTCCCTGAGTTCGCCTTCGCCGCGGTGATAAACAAGAGACGCATGATAAACTTCACGGAGTTTCTGTTTGCTTAGTTTCGTTGTATTACAAATCCAATAAGAACGGGGGACAACATAATGATATCCAGATTGGGGGGGCAATTGTGTTTTTGGTCGTTTCAATTCCCTTCGGGGATCTGGATAGTGAGAAAAGTCTTCTGATAAACAGAACGAGGTAGTAGAATCAAAAGTAGGTCGACCCGATTCTGATGCCGACTTGGACTGAGCAAGACTATCCAAGGACTCAAAAGAACTGTTGCTTCTTTTCAGAGAAAGTTCTGGAGAAAAGGAACCACTGCTAGATTCAGAACCTATAGATCATGAATTAAGTGAAAACAATAACGGGTTGCATTCAGGTACCTACAATTTCCGCAAATTGGAGAAAATTGATTCACAATTGGGTCAAAGAAGAAACTCAACTGAAAAGTGCCTCCACAACTACTACATATGTAGAGGGAGCAACTTTGATGGTTTACAGACATATAGAGCTAATAATATCAGATATAATAACGAATGATATCATTGACATGTTAATGACTTATTATTGGTGCGCCAATCAGATCACACACAATTGTTATGAGCGAATGTCATCGTTCCATAATCACACAATCTGTAATTTCTTCTTCATATTCACTGCATTGTAAGATCTCAAATAAGGAATACTGAAACAGTCCTTTCACAGAATGAAATTCAGAATGCCGAAGCAGCTAGTCTTTGGATGGACTCTTTCGATGTTTATGATAGTAGCAACATATTACATTGAAACCATCCCTCCCAAGTTCACTGAATTCTTTGAGGGTGATATTGCACTCTCCTATTCTGTTCATGATACTGTTCCGTATAGAGTGTCACTTTTGTTGAATTATGGATTAGATACAAATATGTCATCATTTCATGTTTCGTTATTCCTGTAATTATATGTTCCCTATTTATAGTTATTTGTAATCCAAAGGATGCTCCTGTGGTGAGGATTTGGTGTGTTTAGTGAAACTGTAGTGGATTCACGATCTAGTATTTGTTTCAGTTCGATCATATGCCTTTGATGAAATTGTGGTTGTGCTCCTTAAGAATTTCATAGGTCGACCTCGACCTTGTTTCTTTCAACTCTGTCAGTATGAAAATACCACATCAATTCTTCCTTCGGGAGATATACGAGTTACCTTTGGGAACTTTGGTGTCATGGGAGATGTAAGAAAATGTCGTGGAACTGTAGAACACTGATGATAACGATAACACGTAGAAGGAAAGCATTTACAATGCCTTTCGATCGTTTCCTTCAGGTCATTCTGCTACTTCTGTGAATGGTTTATTGACCGTATTACAATTTCTTTACAGGTTTATTGACACGACATTCTCATTAAAGCAGTATCAGGTCCGATTGTTAAAGGGATTTCTGTCCATCCCTTTTATTGCCTGGGTCGGTTTTATTCTTGGTAGTCGAATTGTGGTTATCTGTAGTTGCATTCATCTGTAGTTTGACTATCGTCATCGTCCTGAAGATGTGATTGGTGGTATGGTAATTGGATCTCTCTCTTCTGTCTTTATTATGAAGCTCTTCCACCCATTTGTTTCGAATTCTAGGCGAATTGTCAATGATCTCAAGAACAAGGGAGCGCCGTATACTTGGAGTCGTTTCTTTTCAGATACTTCAGAGTCCATTGTGAATGTGTACTCTCCAGTTTCTAAACCAGAGTCAGCTATTGTTTAATGATTGTTTGTTGTGAATGATGTTTGCTTTTCGTTTTATTATCTTTGTTGTCTGATCTGTAGGGAAAAGGGCTTTCTATTGTTTGCAGCAGCTCCATGGCGGATTGCAACCAGAGTTCTTTAGCCCTGCTTCCAAGATTGTTTATCGATGTTTTTCCATTGAAAGACAGGAAACACTGGTTGTAGGGGTGATATGACTGTTGAATAAATAGAAACCTTCTCCGAATTCTAGACCCAATGTCCAGAATTATAAAAGATGTGACAATTCTTCAACGAGGTAATGGATGTAGATTCTTCTAAAGAGGCTAAATTGAATGACAGTGAAGATAGTAAATTGAATCAAACGGAAAACAGTTCATTAAACCCTGCTATGAGTATGTACTATTTAAGATCATTTCCAAAACGGGATCGTTTGATTTATGTAAGTGTATAATAAGTAGGGCCAGCTAATTTTGTTATTGAACTCACAATATCTCCTTCACCTACCAAACCAGTAGAGAATTCCAGTTATAATCAAATTGTATTTGTATTTGTGATGGTTAACTATAAGACCGATGCACTTTGTTGTATGAGGAATCTAAAAGCGTCCATACCAATTCATCATCTTCCTATCTACCTTCAGTACTTTGGAATTCACACGTTCATACTGGTTTCCATGCTCACAGATAGAACTGAGTTGACTATTGAACAATACATTAGCAAGTGGTATCAACACTCACCGTTGTTTTCTTACAATGGAAATACTATCACCTTTTCTCCTCGGCAGTATGTAGCACGATATATACCAATCTCTCTACGTATTGATGTGGTTGTTATATCATCATAGAAAAGCATCTGGTTCTTTTTGGACTTTCTGATATGATTTCGAAGGATTCGCCTAGTTCGTTTACAGAAGTAAGAGATGAATGGACAATTCAGAGTAGACGATGGAGCGATTGAAGTCTATGTGGGACCAAGATTTCAAAAGTCGAAGTACAAAGATTCAAGACGTGTGCATGCATCTAATGCATTCATCGCCTTCAGTATTTGCTACCATTAGTTCAAATGTTATTGTTGATAGTTTGCTGGGCTCTAGTTATTCCGTAAATAATGTGTGAAGTGATTATCAATAGGAAGAGAATCGTTTGCTTGTTGAAAAGACATGGAATCGGGTTAAACGAATGTATCTGTGTTTGTTTGACAACGTTTATTGATTCATATTCTCCATTCATTCTCAAGTAGTCATAAGAGAATAAGAAAAGAAAAATGCACGCTGTGGGATTTGAACCCACGAGTACTCCTGTACAGTAGAACTTGAGTCTACCCCCTTAGACCACTCGGGCAAAC
>JABLTK010119164.1_pt1 | contig 22422 bp, 33 predicted proteins | sample 7160131 | NCBI WGS metagenome assembly JABLTK01 (sample SAMN14651221, study PRJNA627086) | human gut metagenome | isolation source: feces | host: Homo sapiens
ACGTGGTTGACTTCCATTGAAGAAGAATTGAATGGTACGAAGATGAAGGTGCATGGCAAGTTGGAATGGATGTGTATTGTAACTCTAGATTGATATTCATCGTAAGAAGCTGCGAAAGATTGAGGCATTCAAGGAACTTCATCAATACATGATTGCTTTGAATCTTTCGGGTCATATTGGTCGTCAGGAGGCTGTGAGTATGCTTCCACCAATGTTCCTGGATGTTCATCCTGACAGTATCGTGTTGGATATGTGTGCTGCACCAGGATCCAAAACCCTTCAGATTCTGGAAAAGGTACATCGAAGTGAAGGCCATGGAATTGTCGTTGCTAATGATGCAGACAGCAAACGTGCGTATCTTCTTGTTCATCAAGTAGTTGTTAGATTGGTTGTTCATGTCTAGACCAGTCATTTGAAGAGCAGTAATATTATTGTAACAACGCATTTGGGCCAACAGTATCCGTTTTTGAGGTAGGTGGTGAGATGTTGTGTTGATGTAGATTTGATGATGAAGTGACTGTGAAAGATGATTCTGTCTGTCAGAGTGGTTCTTTTGATAGAATCCTTTGTGATGTTCCTTGTAGTGGAGATGGTACCTTGGTAAGAATAGTCCGTTTTATTCACATCAGAGAAAAGCCCCCGAATTATGGAAGAAGTGGAATATCAAGTATTCTCTGGCTTTGCATCCTCTTCAACTGGCTATCACAATGCGAGGTCTGAAACTCCTTCGTGTTGGAGGTCGTTTGGTGTACAGCACCTGTTCTCTGAATCCCATTGAAGATGAAGCAGTCGTGTTTAGTCTTCTCAAACGGTGTCGAGGTGCTGTGCGAATTGTGGATGTGAGTACTATGTATCCTGCGCTGAAACGAGCGTCAGGTCTCTATCAGTGGAAGGTGTGTGATCAGGAGAATGGTGTGTATACTAATTATGAGTCGATTCCCGCGGAACAGAAACGATTGTATCGTGAGACTATGTTTGCTCCAGAGGAACAGGAAGCGAGAGAACAACATCTAGAAAGAGCGATGCGATTCTTGCCGCACATGCAAGATACTGGTGGTTTCTTTGTGTGTGTGTTGGAAAAGGTGGCTCCAATTCCTCGTGCAGAGAAGGAGGAAGAGGAAGCAAAAGAAGAGACCTCTGCTATGGTAGAAGAAGACCAAGGGGTTGTTGAAGATGAGGCAAATTTGAAGGAGGAAAATGAGGAAGAAGAGATAGATGGGGGAGACTTGGTAGGGATTGTGAAGGAAGAACAGAGGTATGGGGTTTAAGTGGTTTTTCATTTTCAGAGCTTTTTCTGCCAATCGGAAATATGATACATTGATACCATGGAACCGAAAATGGTCCTATTTTTGTCATTCCATAATTCATAGCTTAGAGTCATTGAAGTCATTCTATGGTATTGATGATGAGTTTGAATGGGATTTGATCTACTCACGAAGCGAGAGTAATAATATTCTATTGTATGTGAATCCAACAATTAATCGACTGTGTTTGACATCCCAATCAGCAAAGAAATTGAAGGTGGTAAACACTGGTTTGAAGCTATTTGAATATAACAGTCGAACTTGTGAATGTGCGTATCGTATCTGTCAGGAAGGTGTATCGGTGATTCGGAAGCATATGACTAAGCGAATTGTACCTGTGTGTTTGGAGGACTTCAAGCGGGTTTTGGAAACCCAGAAGATATCTGCAGAAATCACAGCTTTTTCGGAAGCAACGCAGGGAATATTGAAGGAGCTGGAAGCAGGAGCTTGTGTGTTCGAATTGAATGAAGAGGCGAAGAAAGAGTTAACGGCTAAGTTTCCTAGATTCCAACGTGTGTTTGAAGAGATGGGATGTGTTGTATGGCGTGGTGTGAAGAACATCAACGTATTGGTTACAGAGACTGATATTGATACTATGAAACGAGTTCTATTGATGGATGTTTGAGTTGTTTAGTATTGGTGTGTTTGTAAGAAACAACTTCATGAACAATTGGGATTAACCCAAGAGATAGGGTACAGCGCAAGGATGCGATTCTTATTCGAGATTTCGCTCTCGTTTCAGATGACTCCATACATTCTTTACAGCATCTCGATGACGATTGTTGAGACGACGACCGATTTCTGTATCACCCATCAATCCCGTCGTCTTCAGTTTCACCAACAGATCATACTCCCACTCCTCCCATGGAGCTGTATTGGTATTGAGTTTGCGTGTTTGCTGGTAGATTTGAATGTAGGTGTATTCAGGCATTCTGCGCTGGATTTCCTTGTTGGATAGACCCTGGTTTATATACTCTCGCAATCTGTTTGTTGCTTCTACTGTCCATCGAGGCTTCTTTCCTCCCTTGCAGATATCATTCTTCCATTTGTTGATGCATTGACTCACCGATCGTGTGCCCACATAGGAAGCCACTTGATTCCAGTGCATTGAAGCGCCCAAATGAGACACTGCATGTTGCAAACGATTACACTCTTCGGCACTCCATTTCTTGGGAGAAGCTCGAGAGGAGGTGAACATGTCAGCACCACTATCAGTATCAGCTGGCAGTGTCCACTCAGCGTCACTGTCGTCTGTACTCTGGTTGGACTGAGATTCTTTGGTTTCAACTACATTGTCTTCCTTTGAGGATTGGTCTGTAATGATCTCGGACTCAGGAATGATTTCTTTGGACTCAGAATCATCTGGTTTCTGAGAATTGAGGCTCAGTTGTCGATTGAGAGTATCCAAGGACGGTTCATATGGACTCATTGAGTCAGGAAGACTCATTCTGAAGATCAAATTGACGTTACCTGAGTTTCTGCGAGACAAGGACTGATATACTGGGTAACTATTATCTGGGGATCTGTCTTCTTCATAAGTAGAATCAGATTCAAAGGAATAATTATAATTTGACTCGAAATAGATATCCGTTAGAGCACTATCGAATTGATCCCAGCTGATAGTTGGACTCATGGTATTATACAACTCATTGTCATAAATAGAATAGTCATTATTGAACATTTTCAATTCAGTGACAGTGCTAAAAGATAAAATGACCATGTTTACAACAGACCTGGTCATTCAGAGAATTTTCTTGGAAATCTTCTTGCGCAAGGCAACAATACTTTCATTTCAGTCAGAGTTTTCTAGGAAATTATTCCTGCCCGAGAATAGTATTGTTGAATGGACGCTTTGGAATGGGAAAGAAATGACTCTAGCAATGAAGTATCCAAATGCAACGCATCACACATTTTATTGTATCTGATTGCTAATCCACATTTTATACACCATCCGTTGCGTAATACGAATAACAAACAGAAATGAATTCAGAACAGCGGGGTTTTCCAATGGAACATTCGACACAAGAAAAGAAGATGCTCCAAGAGGAACGAAAGAAGCGAAAGTGATTCTGTCTCTTGAATTTGACTTTAGACTGGAAAAGAAACTCCAGAAGTTACAAATGGGAGCAAATATGCGAGATGAATCGAAATGGCCTAAATGTATTGTATGGGTTCCAAATCGTTCTCGTTTCTGTTCAGGAGAACGTGTACCTGGGAGCAAGTACTGTATTAATCATGTTCATCTGGACGGAAATGCGGAAAGCCAATCTCGTCGACGTGTAGTATGTCCTATTGATCCTTCACACACTGTATATGAGGATAAATTGGCGAAGCATATCAAAATATGCAACAAATCCAAACAGAATGAAGAAGTGACGAGTTGTCCCTATTTTGTCCCCAATTTTAATCAAGGAGATGCTACCATTCATGAAGTGGTTTCGTTTGATTCACCTGCTCAAGTGAGTGCAATCATTGAATTTGATGTAGAAAGAGCAGTTTGAGCACAACTTGGAACAGAAGATTCGGAAAGTGTATTCTTCGCTCTTTTCAAATGGGATTGAAACTCATATTCTGCGCCCCTCATCGTTTGATGCTTTCATTGCCGATAAATCAGATCGAGGAGCAACAAAAGAGTCGCTTCGTCATCTCTATCAACAAGTGAGTATGATCAGCAACATGCAAGAACAGTACTTCTTGTTTATCTTGCTCATTACAGAGGGATGATCTCTAAGGATCCAGTATATATTGAATTTGGAGCAGGTCGAGGAATGCTCAGTTTGGGTGTTGATTACTGTTTAAATGGATATTTGCCTACTGATTCTTCGTATCCACAAGCCACTTCTCAGGGCAAATATCTTCTCATCGATATGAGTCCGGTTCGATTTAAAGCAGATCGCTGGCTTCGTCACAAGGGATCGAATTTCTTACGTATCACAGGCAATATTCGTGATATCGATCTGAAAAAAGTGCCAATCTTTGGTGATAAGGACAATCGGAGGATTGTGGGGATTGCAAAGCATTTGTGTGGAGTTGCTACAGATTATACTATTCGATGTTTCCTTAACTCTGTGAAAGAGGATTTAGAAGGAGTAGGCCTTTGTATTGCTACTTGTTGTCATCATCGTTGTCAGTGGCACAGTTTTGCTGGTTGTGATACATATCTGGATCTAGTGAGTATTTATAGGAATGTTGATTATAGGGGTTTACGGAAGGAGAGTGGGATTATCTTCGTCGATTGACAAGTTGGGCCACGAATTTAGTTGTGGTTGGTATGATTGATAACAGATAGAATAAGAATCATTCTTCGGGGGAGAAAGAACAGCGAGAGGATGTTCTAAAGAAGATTGGAAATGAGGACACGTTAACGTTCAATTCAGTGAAAATTGAGTATATTCCGTTACAGTCTCTTGTTCGTTTGATGATTAGAATGGATCCTGAGTTGGGTAGGATGAGTAAACGGATAATCGATTATTGTCGATGTGAATATATAAGGACTCATATGAATGCAATTTTGGATCGTGAACAGCGATCAGAACGGTTTCATGTGAAAATGGTGAGCTATTGTGATGCAGAAGAGAGTCCTGAGAATTGTTTGATATTAGGGTGGATTTGAGTTCTTTGTTCGATTTAGAGAGAATCAAGATAGGAGTATAAATACACTTTCATAATTACCATTGATTCCAATAATTTCATTCTATGAACTACAGGTATTCAAAAGAATGGAATTGAAATCCAGTCTTTGGAATCAGACAATAGAAAGAAGTCGGATTCCTGACGAATGTCTATCAGAAGATGTGATTGTTGGAATTGATGAAGCAGGACGTGGACCTGTAATGGGTAGTATTTATGTTTATCTGTTATTTAGGACCTATGGTATATTCAGCTGCATATTGGGTAAAGTCAAAAAATGAAGAGATTTCCAAAATGGGGTTTAATGGTGGACTTTGATGTTGTTTCTGATGTGTAGATTCCAAACAGCTTACAGCCGTCCAACGGGATCATCTTTTGGATTCCATCGATGCCAAGGATTCGATTGGATATGTGATTCGTACTATTTCTCCCAAAGAGATATCGGCAAATATGCTCCAAACGTGAGGCTGTATGGTCTGGGTGATGTCTAGTGTTCCTTTCAATTTGAACGAGATATCTCATAAAGCTGCAATGGATATGATTCGTGAATTACTGAGAATGAATATCAAGGTTTCTGAAGTGTATATAGATACAGTGGGTGATCCAAGCAAGTATGAAAGCAAATTGCAGTCTACCTTCAGCTTCACTCCAATTAAATTCAAAGTGAGTAAAAAAGCAGATGCCCTGTTCAAATGCGTTTCAGCAGCGAGTATTGTAGCAAAGGTATTTTGTTCATTCCATGATTGATTCTAGACACATCGAGATGCAATTATTGCTAATCATCAATGGGAAGAGACGTTTATGAGAGATCGAGATTTCGGTCCTCAAGGATCTGGATATCCCTCAGGTTTGTGTGATTGAATCGATTCAGAGATAGATCCAGTCACAAAGAAGTTTCTTTCAGAGTCGATGCATAAAGTGTTTGGATTTCCAACTTTCGTTCGGTTTAGCTGGAGTACGATTCCTAGGATGATTGCTGATAATCATGGAGTATCTATTCGATGGAAGGAGGATGGTCCGAAGGTTGATAAGAAGAAACGGAAGTGTGAATCAGTCTTGTGTGTACTACATCATGTGGGGTAACAAACATGTTTATTCGCTACTAAAACTCAAATCTACAGTTGATACACAGAATACACTTCGTTTATCTCGGTTTACTATATCTGTTATACGAAATCTTGAACAATTCGGATCTGTTGGTTCTTCTTGTCGAATTTTAGAACAATACAACCGATGATCCAGATGAATACCCCAAGCCTTTGGAGGATAATAATATGAAGAGGATTTGTGTAAAGTTTCTACATGTAACAACTCTTGAAAGATCTAACCTGGAGCTACAACGATTAACGAAGCTTTCTTCTCTCGTATGAATCTAGATAATGCTTTCATTGCGATTTGAAAGGATGAAGAATATGCTGAAATTGGATCTGAAATATCGAATAGGAAAGCACTTAGCGAATCCAGAAGAATAAGACGAGGTGGATCTACGTAACAAAGAAACAATAGAAATACTGTCCGTATTGGAACAAATTGAATGAGCAAGAAGAGAAAAGTGAAGAAGGTCTACAGGCTGGTAGACAAGAATTCGCTCCACCGATTGAAGAAGAGTTTTGGATCGTTCCTCAGATACTTCAATAGAAAGGAGAAGCAGAGAGATTGACTTTACCAAATTTCCCAAGTCCAACTTGCGATCTAAATCGAAAATGACGGCAGGACTTTCCAATCCACCAACAGACCGAGGTGCAACAACATGAGCAAGAATGAAATAAGCAATCTAGGATCATCAAATGACACAAGTAGCCACCATGCTCTTCGCAGATCCAGCTCGTCCCACAAGCTCAAGAGTATTACAGGCATCGAGAAATGGCTACAGATAATGGAATAAACAATCGATATACAAAACTCGGAATGCCAGTAGGAATGGGTTCCGTAATCCCGCTTGCAACATATTCCAATCCGTCTGAATCAAAGAGGAGAAAGTCAGAACCAAGAATTGGAGACAGTGACTGCATGATTGAGAAGAGTTCTTCTTTCTTAGGAGGACAGTATTTAAAATCCTCTTCATCGTGCTCTTCTTCCATTTGTAGGAACGAACTTGGTTGAATAAGAAACAATGAACTCATTTCGCGTCAATGTAAAGTCATACGGTTTAAACAACTCTCGAACCTTTTCTGTAACTTTAGCTTCTTCTTCTGGAGACTTCTGGAGTGACTTCCAATCTTCTCCCACATTCTCGGCTTCCAACAACGAACCAACGGCCTGGTGGAAGAATTGCATATTGGGACGGCGTTCTCGCACTACATACCCTATCCGCTTGGGCTGATCTTCTCCCACTCCATACACTTCGGCATACAGATAATCATCTTCGCCAGCAAATTCTCGCAATGATTGGTTCTCAGGAATATCGCTAAAACGGAAGCCTCTCTGCGTAGCAGCTGCATCTAAAACTAACTTCACAACAGGAGCTGTCAATGAGACGGAATCAAGCAAGAGTACCTTTAGATGCATCGAAAGGAAGAATTTGAATGTGACAGTGAACAGGATTACGAGTTGTGAGATTCCTCTCCCATAGAAGAACAGCCTTTCCTTGATCATGGAACATCCTATTCATCAGTATTCGACATCTAGCTCTACTTTACAAGAGCCCTCTTAAAGCGTTCAACATCTTCTAGAGCTTCAGGAGGCAATTGCAGTGATGATTGACGATGCACTACTGGAATCACCAACAAATGGTTCGGACAGAGTTGTCCTTTCGGCACTGCTAAATAGGCGCCTTCACTCACGCTACATGTGATTCCTCCCATATTGAACTTAACCTGACAATTAGCTGCTTCTCAACATTTGGAGCAGCAAGACAAAACCAACACGTATTATTACGCTGAAGATCGAAGCGATAATTGGGATTCTCGTCCTGACTGCGCATACGCTTCTGACGATCTTCAGTTTCGTTTTGCCCTCGCTTAAGGGTCTCAAAAGGTGAAGGTGTAAAGAAAACGTCAATTGAACACAAGTCTTCCCGTTTCATCTACCCATTATCATTTTTGTCTGTTTTTACTTGATTTCGAGGTGTCACATTCAGAGCGTGAATCCATTTTCGACTCTTATCACCACCAGCCTTCACAGGTCCCAAGCAAACAATACGAGAAATGGTATCATCCGGATTTCGATATGGTAGACGCTCGTAAAAGGTGTTCTAGCAAGTCATTCAACAATTCTACTTGTACCAGCGAACCAGCGAAATGGTATCGTGGACAGACTGTTTTTAATACAGAACTGATGATTGGAGAACCTACTGTGGTGCAATCAGGAATTGTTGGGAAACGAGTCGAATCGAGATGATGGAGCATCCTACAATAATGAGATACATGGATTGATTACCCATAACTCCATTCAGCGGAAAGAACAAAATCAACACCTGTTTGAGGAATCGTAGCAAGAACTCGATCAATTTGTGATTTGCGATAATATGCTGAAGAGATGTGAGCCTCATCCAAATAATGTTCTGGGTCATAAACTCCTGGAATACAAAGAACCTATTAGTTAGAGGAAATGACATTTCAAACGATCAAATCTTTGAATTGAATATAGTCTACATCCGTAACAATCGTAACATTTGTCATTCCAGCGAAATGATCCTTAAGCTCGGGTGAAAGCGTCTCGTCTTTCAGAACCACATACGTAGGAATAGGAAAGTCTATATCTAGAGATAACAATGATCTATCCATTAGATACTTAGAGGGATACTATTGTTCTCATCTAGGAATCGTCCAATACAGAATAAGACATCAAACGGTCCGGCCTTGCTTCCATTTACCTTGCGAACTCGATCCATGGCTTCTTGAAGATGGCCTTCAATATCTCCGCAGAACAAAGCCTATAACTCAACATCTTCTTTCAACTTCACTTTCACCATCTTACAAACAGAATCTGAAAAACAAACACTTTATGATACATAAACGATTAATAGTATATCAAAGACGGAAGCAAAAGGTCATCCGATCATGTCGTCTTCTCTGCATTCGTTTGATTCGGATATTAGGAATACTTTTAACGCTCTACAGTTTATATTAATCAATCAAATTAACTGGTAACAACTCAATAATCACCTTGCGATTCTTCTTTGTCACTGGACTCTTCACCTTGGTTCGCTTCTTGTCAGAATGCTTTCCTGAGGCTACTGATACATTTCCAGGCAGATCCAACTCTTGTGTCTTCCTACTTTTCAGTCTTCACATGCATTTGTACGCAATTTCCTCTGTTGGTTCTACTGAATCTTGTGGCTGACTAGATGGCATGCAAAGAGGTTGCAACAAGCCGTTTGCCAAGGAATCAGACCGTTCCATCGGAGCCGTACTGTCTTCTCTAGGCCGTTCTCTACGAATTACACCCATTCCGTAACATTACGGTGTTTGACTACTCGAGAATTCCTGTGAATGAAACTGAAAACTATCGTGACGATTGAGGATCACACTGGGAAATCGTTCTGAAGGGAGTCGATCTCCCTGAGATAGGTTGGGAAACGTCGTTAGCATCTCCGCTAGTTTTGCAGTATCCATCAATTCTTGCGATTGAGTCAAACGAAAGTCTTGCGAAAAGGAAATTACTGGAGTATCCAGAACTGCTCCTCCAGAACGCTGATTCTTGTTCCCTTGACTAAGTTGTTGTTCCATCTAGATGACTCTTCTTTTGAGCAAGAATCCACTATCATCCAAAAGGAATCTAAGGTTTTGTTCTTAGCGGCATACTTCCCTCCACATTATGGCGGCACTTTCCCAGTGAGACGGGCACATAATGAGTAACAAACAGAGAATGACCAGTTGGTTAATTACTAGTGGAATAGGTGCCAAATGGAGTTGCTGACTACGGACGAAATGGCTGTTGCACCTGCAATTGCCATTCTAGATTTCATAACGATTATGAACGTAGAAACCCTGTTCTAACGGTATCATTCTTGATGAGCTTATGTTTCTTCTTTTTTCCACAGTCCGAACTGGAGCTAGAGCTGGAGCTTGAACTTGAGCTTGAGCTTGAACTCGAATGCTTGTGATGCTTCTTGATAGACGATACTTTTATCTTCTAGAAGGATGAAACGAAAATACCTGTACTACTTTCCCACATCGACACCGAATATACTTCTTTCCAGCAATCGATTGAACCATACAACCGCATTTTGGACATGGAATAGTATTTGTCTACAGTTGGACATAGTATACAACTCTACAGTAGCAGAGTAGGAGTAATTTGTTGTAACACTATTGCTGTACACTCCATTGGACTGTTGTATGGGGTATGCAGGCTGAACCATTTGCGTTGCAGGAATTCCAGGACCATAGAGTACCGGAGGCACAACAACTGGATATGCTTGGGGAACTGGAGGGGGTGGGAGAGAAGAAACGGAATCAGAACAACATAAAGGACGAGGAGGAAGAGGAGGAGCACTAACAGGAACAACTGAAGGAATGGCGAGTGGCGCTGGTTGTTCCCTCTTTTCTTTAATCTCCGTAATCTCTTCTGTTATTTCGTACACTTCCTTGGTCGAGTGGTTCATTTTGTCAATCAGCAAATCTATCCCTTTTCTATATCCCATGATCAGATCATCCAAGAAATATCGAATCCTCTGTTGTTTTACATATTCTCAAAAGAATGATACGAACAAACATAATCCAATATTTACATTTCGGTATAATAGTAATTGAAATCCAGCTGACTGGCAATCGTTACAAAGTCTGCATACCTACAAATGAATACTGTCATTCATTTCAACCCTTTAGGTGGATTTCGTAACTTCACAATTAGTTGCTGCATCTTCTGAGTAAATTCCTCGTTCAGTACGGCAACCTACCAATCATACAGCCATCAATTCGTCTACTCCATTACATTTATGATTCAGAATATCGTCCAATTCCAGTGTAACGCTTTCTCCATTCTACAGTTCACCCATCCCTCAACCATCAACATTGTATTTATCTAGCAAGAGATTAATAGCGTCAAAGAATGGACTCTATGCATTAAGTCAGAATTCAGCAAGAACCTGAAGACCAACAAATCGTTTCGAACAGTCCAACAACTCATTAATACATTGTTTAATTCCCATATCTCCACTCGAGATGAAGAAGAAACGACATAAATCGTTCATGTATTGTTCATGAAGTTTCAAAATGGAATCAAATCGATCCACACTATGCAATTTGGAAATAAGGTTGTCAAACAATTTATCAATCACATGTAAGAAATAGAAGTTTTGTAACGTGACCAAAAAACTCTGGATTTTGACACGCAATAAATTAAAACGGTCCATTGCAGGTCGTAACGACCGTTTGATTTCCGGATCTTTCAGTGTATCTAATTCTTGTCCCAAAGAACAATGCTCCATCCACAATCGTTCCATTCCAAGTGACTGGGTTTTTAAGGTCATCAAAGTGGTGAAAATAAGTTCATATTTTGTCATTACAGCAGGTCCAAAGAGGACGTTTAGATTGGGTTCACATTCGATATTAAAGAATGGTTGTTTCCACATATCCAATGCAGTAAGAGCTCTCACACGTCGCAATCGAACATGTTGGGAGATAAATGAATAGGAAGCAGATAGAGAGGTATTGTGTACACAGTGATTAAACTCATCCTGAAGCCAGCCATCAGATATCTCTGCTGGCGAGTGTAACAATCCATAATCAACTCGAGAAATAAACTCCAAATAGAAGTCTCCTGCTCCCATCAAATAGAAATGATGAAGCAATCGTAACATGGCTTGTAAGTGGTATGTTGAATCGTATACTTCAATAATATGCCTCTGTGCTTGTTCACTTACTGATGAGAGAAATATCTCAAATTCCTTATACTACAGTCAATTCACAATCCCATTATTACATTCTCCAATGAACATGAATCCAGGATATGAACGTCAGATCCTCGTACTAACCACTATACTCACATCTTCATTATATTCTCACCTTGTGATCTTGGAGAGCATCTCTGATGAAGTGAACAGACTTCCCACAATCGAAGATCTGATCCACGAAACGAGGTGGAAAAAAGCTTGGAATCATACGATGACGGAAATGGTAACTATTCTTGGAAATGACAGAAAAACCCTACGTTTCTGTCCATCGATTGTAATTCTCAGAATAAGCTAGAATTGAGGTACAGCGACATATTCCTACTTCCATCAGCTTTCAAAGCTCCAGCAGGTAACACAATTTCAACAAAGAACTCAGCATGAATATCCAACAATCGACCATTCACTGCCCATTCCCAAGCCTGCTTCAGAATGAATCGATTAATGTCTTCAAGTAGAGACAAAGACAAATCTCGATATTCCCGATTCCCGTGATTTGTCTACATCACACATTCTCGCGAAACCTACAAAATTGTAAATGGAAGAGGCTAAGGCTCCTCCACGGAGATTGATGGAACAACAGAGAACATTGTAAAGGAAGGTGAGACGACGAAGTGGTGATTCACATTGAAAGAGCCTATCATTGATACGAGTATATAAAAGGACAATTTCTGTAATGTGAGTGGTTCTGAATTTACAGATTGACTATTGGTTTCTTCGAGTGAAATGACAAATCGGTAGTATTGGTAGAGTTGTTTGTTCACATTGTCATTAACGCTATTCCGAATGATTCCATGTTCCTCAGACTTGGTTTGATCCATCAATCTACACAGAATGAGAAAGGTTTGTTGTTACGATCGAATTCGTTTGTATAATGAACCGAGTTGCAGTAAATGAAGAACTGTATTAAATATGTGAATTGGAAGAGATAATGAGGAGGATACTTCAAATAGTGAACTATCTTTGCTAATTCTGATTGTATATAGACACAACCAACTTGTAAATGAAATAAGTTGAATCAATGCCTTGGAAGGAAACAATGAGTTCTCGAATCAAGAGCGGCTCTGCAATCTAGTTATAAATAATTGGAAGAAAACATACAGATACTGGCTGTGTTGTTTCCTTTACATGAGTCTCTACTGTCTCTTCTGCAATCTTCTTTGGAGTCTATTCGTCATAAATTCCTTTCAAAACATACTGAATGAGATGGTTGTGAAGGAAGTTTTGGAATTGAGAACGACGAGAGAGAGATTGATTTATTCTGATAATGGAGTGTCATTAAGAGATACAACATCCATCTATAAATGACTCGCAAACACTAGAATCACAATCGAGTTTGTGGGTTGGTTTCACGCGACATCGTTAGTTTAGAATACAAAGAATCGAACTTTTCGAGATTATCGTTTCCGTCAATCACATGCTGTCGACAAATCCCTCGAATTGCAGAAATCACGCTCTTTTCGTCCGCTTCATTTATCAGTTCATTCACAATCCTTACGAATCTGCGAATCTGCAAATGTCCTTAAGAATCGATTACTCAGGCGCAACAGCGAATCATTTCTCCCTTCTTGGCCATAATGAGAAAATAACCGACTCAGCAATTCCGAAACGGAATCTCGTTGCGGAGTACTCATTGTGAGTGGCTTTAAAAGCTATATTTAAATCCTGTCCAAAATGGAGCTTATTTCTGGAACCGGACTTCATATTCTGTTGTTGCACACTATTTTGAAAGGAAGTGGAAGAAGAAGATCAATGTTGGCGTTGTTGCAGACATCATCCTTCAGTGGAAGAAGCATAACTACATTCGGGGTCTTTCCCATATTTCTATGCGTGGAAGTGCTCTAGCTTTAAGTGTTATGGAAGCTATGTCGATAATCGACCCCTGTGGAGTTCCTATTTCCAAGAATTGTCTTTATTCTATGTGTATTGGCGAAATGAATGATCAGGAGACGTCTTCGTTTCTCTCTATGGATTCTCTCGATGCAGTATTAAGAAATGGTGGGATTAATTTCGATGATATGTATATTCCATCAGAGGTAGTTGCGGATGAAACTCAGAGCATTCAGGAATTGCTCAAAGGGTATCCTCCTTCTCGTGTATTCTTTTTAGATTCGTTCCAGTTGTTTTTCAGGTAAATATGGAGACTAGTATTGAATGTAGATGTACTCCCTATCGCTCTTATGCTTATACTTCGGTTACATCCAGAAAAGTGTTTCCTAGAGAAAAGGCGGAGATCATTGTGTATGTCTCTGCAGATGGAAGCATTCGCAGTAAACCCTTTCTCTACAGTCGTCGGCTCACTACTTTGAGTGATTTAGAGAGTCTTGTACAGACTCGCAAGCGCCGGTGGAGGCTATTAAGGTCTGTAACATCTAGAGAGCGAATTGTAACAGGGGAAGCACTAGCAGCCATACTGAAAGATCTGGATGCTCATGTGTCTCCTGGGAATAAGTGTCTCTTGCTTGTGGAGAATGTAGGTTTATTGGTCCAGGGAATATGTGAAAACGAACGAACCTTTGAAGTAAAGCTTGCTTCACAGAGTGGATCTGAGATAGTCATTCAGCTGCAATCAGTGCGCGTTGTTCTTCTTAACAGTAAGATATTCTACCAGTTTTCTCCTTTGTGTTCGAGCCTTATTAGTTCTATTCGAATGAAATACAAGTGCAAGTGAACTCTGATGATTATCCATAGATCTCGATTAGTACAAGCTGTAAATGATAAAGTGTTGAATCGACGCGGATATAAGCGAATTATTCCTTATGATGAGTGTTATCAGATTCTTCGGTCCATTTGGGAATCCATCTCTCCAGTTCTTCTTTCTATAACACCAGGTTCTTCTTCCTTCTTTTCTTCACTTCCTTCGGATCTAAAACAATTGGAATCACTTGAAAAGGAAGCAGAATCAGAATTGCAAGCCTCTCTTGACAAGTATTTGAGTACGTTCTCTGTGTCTCCTGAGAAGTGTCTGAATCTGGAGCAATACAAATACCTGGAATATGTTCCCTATATTGCTGGAGTTGGTGTATTACGGGACTATCTTCGTACTCCCGAACTCATTCCAATTCTATTCAACAACCCTGGATATCCAGAAGCGTCTTTCTTTCCTCCGTCAAGCTTCTTCCTACATTCACAACCACAGAAGACGGAAGATCATCCTCCATCAGAAGATGTTATACTTGCTCCAAATCGCAAAATTGCTACTGCTTTCATAGCATGTTTAGAGTCAGTTGTGAATGCATCTGATAAGTTACGTTCGGATCGAGATGTTTATGATGATTTGATTCTTCGTATATCTTCACATTATATCAAATGACAAAGATTTGTTAACAAACACTTGAAGGTACCACTTGAACAATCACCGTTTTACAATCCGAAGGAATACACTTCTCATTAGTATCAACACAAGAAACAGAAGGTAATTTCCACTCACCAGGATACTGTGGAACCAGAATCATCGAGAAGACTGTTACCGACTACATAAAGAGAAAAAGATAACACTTACATGAGGGAGAGACTCAGGAATGACCTGCTCAATGACACTGCATACCATATCTGATCGTGATTCGATGAGGACTCTATTGATGTAGGAAAGGAAGAGAGATTGATAGAAGGATATTTGAAGCCACGGTATGTATGCATCGACAGATTTGTCACTTCCATCTTCACCTTGTTAGGTTGCATCAAACGGAATTTGTCTTCATATCGATATTGAATCGACATCTGAGGTTTTGGATGGAGTCGAACACGAAGGCTACATAGAATCTTCATTTCCATTTCCTACTCATAGTCTCGTGTCAATGGATACAGAGACATAGATTGTGTCCATTGAATATGAACACGAACATAAACATCACATTCAGAGCGTTCCGAACGATCAAGAGTGGCAAAGGAAGAGGCATGGTTCTGTGTATATTCAACATGAGTCTGGATAGAATGCCGTTGTTTTGGAACAAGAGTAATCAAATTCGGAGAGTAATCTGTACTCAGATGAATGTCCGACAAAATAGTTGGATTGTGTTTTGGTAATTCATACTACAATCAAAGTGAATATAACTGCAATACAGAATTCACAATTGCAAAATCAGTCTGAGTTCCCAATCGACGAAAATCATCAACAAAAACAACATCTGTAATGTAACTAGAAAAGGAGTCCAAGTAGACCGGATAGTCACACTGATTCTCGAACTACATTACACAATAAGTCCAATTCGCTTACATTTAACTGAATATCTCCATTCTGTCCTGCCAAAGAGAGTTTAAGATTGTTTTCAAGCGAAACTGGAAGACTCAAAGATACATGTGTCTGATGATAAGAAATAGCTTTCAACATACATTGGAGGTTGAATTATCGTTTAATAGTGCTAAGCCAACAATTCGTTTTGTCAGTGGTGAATCGAGGTAAGCTTGCTCAGGAAAGGATGGAAGACTGTTTATTTGAGATGTAAGTTGATAAGATGACTAGAATATAATTCATTACTGGTGCATACAAAATGATTGGGACAAGGCTTTATGACTGCTTGGAGGAGATACTGAGTTTGTTGGCCCCTACCCAAAGACGAGAATTCTGTGCTATTCTCTGGTAACTCAATTCGCAGTGAACACTTGTAGTAACAGTCGAAAAATCCACCAGATAGAGAGTTCCATAACCATAGAGGCAACCCTACTAATATAGTGGAAAATGAACAAATACGTTTCCGTGATGAAGAGTTAATGGAGTCTGAAAATACTGCAGATAGGAGCAGATCTTTGTATATGGATGGTCTGTTGAACGTTTTGACCGTATTATCTTCATGAGTTGAATCTGCTCTATGCTATACTTAAAAGCAATGTAATACACCAAAAAAATCATTGCATGAATGGTTTGGACAAAGAGCTTCCAATCGGTAGTTGTCGTGACTTTGGGCTTCCTCCTCATAAGAATATATAGATCGCATTTTTCATCTTTCTGTCATCAATGACAACCGTTCCTACTATGGTACAACACTTTACGCACTCGAAGTTCGCCTTCTGGAGCTGTTTCGTCTTTGATAAACAAAGCAAAATCAAATTTGTCAAAATCCATCTTCAGCAAGGATAAGAATGGACTCGATCACAACAAACAAATTACAACACTGCTCTCAGAACAACAATCACAACTATCGTAGTTAGAATCATCAGAATGATCGTCCTTGAGATTGGATTGGCTTGCAAGTCCTTCCAATCATATAAGAGGATATCATCTTCCTTTAGAAGCAGTTTTCCGTCTTTAATTTCATGATCCATCATTCTACGAATCACCATCATAACCTATATCTACTTAACAGAGTATCCTGAAGCTGTTGAGAATTCTACTGTTTCTGTAATAAGCTGATAAACTCCATCCGTGATAGTATGACAAACATCACTGACTGTTTCCAGGCTACACAGCGAAATAGAAAAGTTGATAGGAAGACTCACAAGTGCATCGGACTTAGAGCAGTTCCGTTTTAAATAGAAGCGACAAAGAGATGTATCATAATCCTTAGGAATAAGATCCCCTTTTTGCAAACACTGGCCTTTGTATACGAATACCAACCGATCATTGAAAGAGTGACAGAATACCTGGACTGCTTGCACAATTCTATCAAGAGTAATATCTTGAAATGAAAATGGCATTGGAACAGTAAGTGTAATTGGTTGGACCCACTGAGTGATCGACTGAATTGTAATAGATCCATTTAGACACTGATCTGTTGTACAATCATAGAGGATGGGATTTGTATATTTGAAATAGACATAATCTACAATTGAAAAGGACAAATGATGTTACCTGACTCAAATTCTTGCAAGATTGGTGTGAGATACTCCAATACAAAAGAGGGGTTTGAAATTGATGAACTATAGACACCAAGAATATGCTGGCCTTCACTAAGCCGATTTTGGAACTAGAATGAGATCCATCTCAATAAAACTAACAGAACGAATAACCTTTTTCTTTAAAACAGTTGAGTCATTGGAACGAAAGAATGTTTGAATATGGTAGTCAGCACAATGACTCAGAAGAACAACTTTATCTTGAATGACCTAACTATCACGAAAAAATGTAGCTAAACATCTCCAATCAAGTATCCACAGGTAAATTCATCAGAGCAATGTCTGAGTGAATCATGTAACTCTTCAGACATGACAACTTGTACTGACTCATTCCCCATGACTCCAAAAGAGAATACTCAAAACAAACAAATCAATCAGACTTTTGTGATGATCCCAAGTGAAGTGCGTAAATCCCTAAGTACCTCTTGATTTGTGTAATTACAGTGCATACATACCATGTGTACATGACAAAGAGGACAACAGTACACACGATCAACAAAGTATCTTGATCCACAAGATGAAGGAACGAATTCATCGTTAATACGACAATATTGTACATTCCAGCGAACCTCCAATCCAGATATCGTCGACATAAGTGAGAGATGTTAATGCGAGTAGACAGGAAGGAGAAGGTAAGTCCACAGAAGACTAAACTCAATTTCATTGAACACAAGCCTACAGTACAGAAGAAGAGGATGCGACTTAACAAGAGGCGTGAAGATCAGCAATCTCACACTGCAAGCAGCAATCACTCTACAAATCACTCAAATCAATAGTATAAACGCAGAGGGAATGCATCGCATCAAGTAGTCTTTGGTGGTAAGATTCTTTTCGCCTCGTTCAGCTTCAGGAACTCTTGTTCCACTGCGATAACCATCCATAAACAAAGAATAGATGGTCAAAAGCATTCCAACGTTGGTTATCTCCATTACCAATTCCGAGACTGATATTGAGAAGGGGAAGTTCCATGGAATAGGAGCTCGGAGTTTTTCAGAGCCAAGGAATCCCGCTAAGAAGTATACGAAACTAACAAGGAGAATGGATTCAGTCGTTCCAAAGAATCGATTACCAACAACGAGGACATTAATATAATATTCCAGAACCTGTGCGAGAGAAAATGCAGTACACTGGATAATCATGACAAGACAGGCATGCACGCTTAGGCCCGTTCCACAAGCTGAAAATAGAGTAACCAGAATAAAAACCTCATTAATAGCATCACAGCCGTGGTCGAACAATTGTCCTAGAGGAGAGGATGCATTCAATCGGCGAGCCTGTTTACCATCTGCACAATCGAAATTGAGATATGTAACTAAAGCAAAGGAAGCCAAATAATAAACCCATGAAGGAGCCTTCCCTTCAAGTGTTGGATCATGATACAGGACGGTGATCGAAGCTGAAAGGTTTATGATAAGGCCAATCAGGGTAATCATATTGGGAGCCATCGAATCAGGGAAAAAAGACGCAAACCATGTCCAGAACGGATTCAGTAGTTTCTCAATAAGTGTATAGTCGGCTCCATGGTAGACATAAGTGTCAAGACTCTTGAGATCTTGCTCATGCAAGTATTTGGGCATCTTCTTCTCGAGATTCTCGATCCTTTCTTTTATTTCACTAGTGTTCATTCTGTACAGTAAGGATTTGATCACATTATTATAGACTGGGAATTCCAGAAGTCGTATGGATTTTGTATTTAGAAAACAGGTCAAAACAGATGATTCCAGAAAAGGACTTGATATTCGATATTATCGTTATTCAAATCCCTCTCTTGCGTAGAAGTGATGCATGACAACCATTTCCACAAAACAACCATTCGTAACAAACAACAGCATTAGATCTCCTTCACTAATGATGTATCCTTTACCATTAGTGGTTCCATATCTTCTTTCACCTCTTCTTCTGTTTGTTCCGTATCTAACTTCTTATTGCGATTATCAAAGTTGTATCTTTCTATTTGTCATAGTATCATTCCAACCGAACCAATAGAATACCAGAAGGAACCAGCAATTGTCACAACACATCCAACAGCACTGATTATGCTAAGTGGTTGTTTAAAGATGATCACAGAAATGATAATCACACAGACTTGCTTCACATTTCCCGCAATATTGATCACAAGAGGAGAAGTAGATTTTGTAGCTTCGAAATTAGAGACATTCAGAGCAAATGCAATGAAACCATTAAATACCAACAACAAATATATATAGAAAGGCTTTCTATATATAAACTGTTATAAACATAACAACCCTTTCAAAAATGATGTATAGAAAGCTGTTTCGTACAAGGTTGAAACTGGAATCAACTCTAATGCACCTAAACTACTATTCTAGAATGTATAGTGGAGATGAAATGTACAATCGTAAGGAGATGGAGAGGAGATAGCTTGTTTCCGGAGGAAAGAAGCAATTTGGTGACAATTCCTTTGATTGTAGAGACAAAGCAACTAACTAACAGAATGACCACCCCTGTGAAAGTTCCATGGATCTCTCCCTTACATACCATCATGGCACCTCCAATAATGGGAATTAGAGTGAGATACACACGAAATGAGAGTTTCTCTCCAAGCAATAAATACTGAATCACTGCTGTCCACGCAGGCATGGTACATCGGACAATCTACAGTCCAAAATCGAAGTAATAAAGTACTTGATCAAGTGCTAGACTACAGTATTTGATACTTGCATTCCCCAAGACAATGTTCACAATGAATAAGACACTAACAAGAAATAGACGGAAGAATTCGTTTTTCTCAATTGGTCTGGCCCCATAATAGGAAGGTGCCATAATTCTCATAAATCCTGAGTATACTGCAGAAGAAATCATATGCATCTAGGAATTAGACACTATCTGACTGCCAATTTTACCAATGTAAGGCTGATCGGATATGGACATTTCAGATACGAAAAGAAGACCTTATTGATTGTTGTAACCAAGATAAGAAGGAAGAACCATATTATGAGCCAGTTCATGGAAGGAAAAGAGCGTAATGAAACAAACACTGAAGACAAGGAATTAACCTTCTGAAATGCATCTATTGTTATCAGGCCCCTAGAGTAGATGGATTCATAGAGACTCGAAAAGCAAACCCGAAGATTCAATGCTTCTCGGAATCCTTAGATTGATTCCATTTGGATGCTTCCTGACATCAAACGTTCATATCGACTGAAAACAAATATTACTAACTAAATATAACACTTTCCAGGAGAGATACACAAAAAAACCAAGTTGAACTAATTTTCATGATTAATCAACTCAAAACAAATGTGTTTCGGTGGCGCAATAGTTCGTACATCTGTCCCATTCTTACTCATTTTCTTTTCTAAGGCCTCTATGCCCGTCAACAAGTATATATGGTATTCTTTATTCTCTCTACCTGTAATTCTGATTGTAATTTCCTTGACCTTATTGCTGATTCCGAATCCACGAATTGCAAGTATTATTGGGTTTGAGTTGATTGAACTCATGAGGTGTAGTTATAATGAATTTGCAAAGCAATGGATAAACACTGGCATTAGTGTCATCAGCAGTACCCAGTTCAATATTACATCGTCTTCACTGTCACAGAAATTCAAACCTATTACTCAAGTTGACGGATTCTATTATCCCTTTCGAGACAAGTGTAATGAGAAAGGCGACCCAGAGTGTTTGATAACACCTGCATTCTTTTACGATTCCTCAATTGTTGTGGATAAATTTTACCCAACGCATTCAGTAGTGACCGATGGTGGCCAATTTGTCTTAAATGATACTTTCGTCTTTAGCAGAGTCCTCGTATTTTCGCCTCTTGATCTACACTGTAATACTGTGAGGTACCTGTTCATGTATTGTTCGATGTAGACCCCTCTGTGAAGAGAAGTGTATCGATATGGAAGGTCAATGGAATGAAACCACTGAACGTTGTTCTATCCAACAGTATTTGAATTCGGTTTGTTATCGACTACTCCTAAACGAAACATGGATCCCTGACTACACAAATAGTGCTAAACTGAAGGACAATGTACAGCAAGCAATTGGTTGTGAGTATTCCAATCAATGGAGTCCTTATCAGTACTCGACAAAGAAGACGGGTTTTATTCGTGTATCTCTTCGTTATTACATTGATTCGTTTATTATAGCATCGTCAGCCACAAAAGGGTGTTCTGATCGTAGCTATGAGAGTAATCATTGTTTTGGGAAGCCAGCCTCGGAAACTCGTCATGGACCGTTTGTTCTTTTAGTATTTGCTGCTTGCAGTCTGTTACTCGAAATTGGAGTAGGAATAGAATCGAGGATTAATAATAGGTTCTTGTGTTTTGTATTAAGGGAAATCAATCATCAAATCATCCTGTGGATCCTCTTTTAGAAGAGATATGAACTGTTTCTTACAAACAGCGGACCTTTTATGGTACATCACAAACGACGCACATTTGTACGAATGATGTTTCGAGGATCTTCCTCCAAGTCTGTTTCCAATACTCCGGCTTCTTGCAGAACCCATTCAACAATATCAACATTCACCTTTCTTCCTCCGAGATCCTTCAGAGTTGTGATCTGTTTCACAATCGTTCCCTTGTTATAGACAAACAAGGCAGGAAGATTCCTAACTCTCATTCTCAATACACACAAATACTTATCTGGATAGTCCTTAATGCAATCCGTGCTGATCATTTGAACGAATTTGATCATTGGATTCCGAGCACTTACTTGATCGAGAACTTCCTTCAGAATCTTACAATCCATAATAGTAAAAGGTAAAGGTAAAATTAAAACTTTCCTTTCAATGGATATTTATCGTTATACAGGAAAACAACCACCGGATACTCCTGGCTACATTCGGTTACT
>JABLTK010147300.1_pt1 | contig 22400 bp, 21 predicted proteins | sample 7160131 | NCBI WGS metagenome assembly JABLTK01 (sample SAMN14651221, study PRJNA627086) | human gut metagenome | isolation source: feces | host: Homo sapiens
ATAAATTCGACTTATAGTCTCACCATTGACGGATTATCAAACTTATTTCCCTCTCAATAAAAAATGGGAACTTTCTATTTTATTCACTACTGTTTTTTCTTTTCTTTATTTTTTCTTTGTTTTTTGGTATAATATGTTAGGTCATTTTGTCTTTTAAACTTAGAAAGGAAAAATTATGAGTAAAATTAATTTAATGAGTTTAGGTGGACTAAACGAAAACGGGAAAAACATGTATGTTTTAGACATAGATGGAAGTATTTTAGTTTTTGATGCTGGGCTTAAATTTGCTCCAGATAAAATGTATGGAATTGATTACATAATTCCTGATTTTGATTATTTAATAAAAAGAAAAGATAAAATTAAAGGTGTTTTTATAACACATGCGCATTATGAAAATATGGGTTCACTTACTGATTTAGTTCGTGAAATACCTGAGGTAAATGTTTACTGTACTAACTTTACAAGCAAAATTCTTTTGGAAGAAGCTAAAGAAGATGATGTAGTAATAAAAAATCTTCATGTAATTAAGCCATATAAAAAAATTAATATGGGAGAGTTTAGTATTTTTCCATTTATGGTAACACATTCTGTACCTGAAAGTGTTGGATATTCTGTTAATACTAAAGATGGTGCGATTATTTATATGGGAGATTTTATAATAGACCCTACTATGAGTGGCTTTTATGAAATGGATTTAGGTAAAGTTGCTTATATTGGTAAACAAGGTGTTTTGTGTTTAATGTGTGAAAGTGTTTTTGCTGAAAAAAGTGGATTTACTGCACCAAAACATAAATTAGAAAATTATTTTAAAAATGTTGTGGAAAAAAATAAAAATAGAATAATTTTTACAATCTTACCATTGCATATTTATACGATGCAAGAAATATTTAATAGTTTAAAAGGCAAACATCGTAAAGTAATAATAATGGGTAAGAAATTACAAAGTATTGTAAACGTATCTATTAAAAATGGATATTTAGATGTTGAAAAAGATCTAATTGGAGATTTATCTGATTTAAACAGACCAGATGCAGTAATAATGGTATGTAATGACCGTGAAACACCATTTTATAATTTAAGTAGAATAGTAAATGGATATGATAAGTATGTTAAATTAAAAGAAACTGATACTGTTTGTTTTGCTGAACCAAGTTATGATGCGTATGAAAATACACTTGTTAAAATCATGAATGATATTGCTATTAAAGGGGCTAATATTGAGACAGTTCCTAAGGAAAAAAGTGTTAGACATCATGCAAGCAGTGAAGATTTAATGTTAATAATAAAATTATTTAACCCTAAGTATTATATGCCTATTAAGGGAGAATATCGTTATATGGTAGGTAATGCTAATTTAGCTGAAGCTGTTGGAGTTAATAAAAATAATATTATATTAAAAGAAAACGGTGAAAGTGTTGTATTTAATGATGGAGTAAAGCAAGAGAGTTTTGATAGAATAAAAGTTGATGAGGTTTTAATTGATGGAAAAAGTACTACTGATGTAGGAGAACTTGTTATAAAGGATAGAGAAATGCTTGCTGATAACGGGCTTGTTTTAGTAAGTGCAACACTTGATAAGAAGACTAAAAATTTAATCGCTGGACCAGAAGTACTTACAAGAGGGTTTATTTATGTTAAAGAAAATAAAGATATAATCGAAAAAATTAAAGAAATTTCTTTAGATATTATAAATGAAAACATAAACAATCATTATGCTGATTATGCTAATATTAGAAATGGTATAAGAGAAAGTTTAGGAAAGTTTTTATATTCTGAGACTGAATGTAAGCCTATGGTTTTAACAGTAATACAAGAAGTTTAGGTGGTAATATGGTATATTTAGATTATAGTGCTACTACTTTTGTTTTAAAAGAAGTATTAGATTCATATAATGCTGTTACTAATAATTACATTGGAAATGCTAATTCAATGCATTTTTTAGGTATTAAAAGTAAAGAAATGTTTATGAAAGCAACAAATCAAATCGCAAGTATTTTGGGTATATTACCTAAAGAAATAATTTATACTAGTGGTGCTAGTGAGAGTAATAGTACAGCTGTTAAAGGTATTGCTTTTAAATATAAAAATAGAGGTAAACATATTATTACTTCTAAGCTAGAACATAAAAGTATTTTAGAAGTAATGGATTTTTTAGAAACTAAAGGTTTTGAAATAGATTATGTTAAACTTGATAAAAATGGAATAGTTGATTTAAAAGATTTAGAAGCTAAAATTAGAAAAGATACAATATTAGTAAGTATTTGTGCAGTTAATAGTGAAGTAGGTATCAAGCAACCTTTAAAAACAATAAATCAAGTTATAAAGAAAAAAAATAATCTAACTTTTTTTCATAGTGACATGACACAAGCTCTCGGTAAGATGCAAATTAATTTGAAAGATGTAGATTTAGCTAGTTTTTCATCTCATAAAATTTATGCTCCAAAAGGTATAGGTTTACTTTATAAAAAAGAAAATATAGATATAGAGCCATTAATATTCGGAACAACTTCAAATACTCCATTTAGAGGTGGAACTCCAGCTCTTCCTTTGGTTGTTGCTTTTTCTAAAGCTATTCGTATCGCTATGGAAAACTTAGAAGAAAGTGTTAGACATACAACAATGTTAAAAGAAAAACTACTTAATGGTTTAAAAGAGTTTGATATAGTTATAAATTCTAATGATTATTGTGTACCTCAAATTGTTAATATTAGTTTAATTAAAATAAAATCTGAGACTTTTATACATGCTCTTGAAAAAGAAGAGGTTTATGTAAGTACAAATACTGCATGTTCTAGTGGGGAAGAAAGTACAATATTAAAGTATTTAACAAATGATAAAAATATTAGTACTACTTCTATTAGAATAAGTTTAAGTTTATATACAACGCCTGAGGAGATAAACAAGTTTATTAAGGTTTTTGGTGAGAGTTATAGGAGTTTGGTGTATAAAATATGAAACAATTAATAATGATTAAATATGCAGAACTTACAACTAAAAAAGATAATAAAGGCTTTTTTGTAAGAATTTTAAAAGAAAATATTATTTCTGCTTTAGAGGGATTAGATTTTGAAATAAAAACTAATTTTGCGAGGGCTTATATTTATACCGAAGATATAAGTGATGCAGTAGAAAGGTTAAAAAAAGTTAGTGGTATACATGAAATTATTAAATGTTATGAAAGTGATGAAATTGACTTTGATAAAATAAAAGATAATTCTTTAAATTTGTTAAAAGAAAAAGAATTTAAAACATTTAAAGTTGAAACAAAAAGAAGTATAAAAACTTATCCACACAGTAGTATGGAAATAAGCAGATTAGTAGGTGGATATTTATTAAAAAATATTCCTAATATTAAAGTTGATGTTAAAAATCCAGATATTTTATTTAACATAGAACTTAGGGATAATAAAGTTTATTATTTTTATGAAACTTTTAAAGCGTTAGGGGGATATCCGGTTGGTTCTTTAGGTAAAGGACTGCTTATGTTAAGTGGAGGAATTGACTCTCCAGTTGCTGCTTTTTTAGCATCAAGAAGAGGCATTAAGTTAGAATATATTTATTTTGATAGTCCACCTCATACAAGCACTTTAGCTAGAAATAAAGTAGTGGATTTAGCTAAAAAATTAAAAAGTTATACAGGTAATACAGTTATTCATGTAGTTAATTTTACTAAAATTCAAGAAGAGATTTTAAAGAAATGTCCACATGATTATTTAGTGACTTTAATGAGAAGAATGATGTATAAAATAAGTGAAGAAGTAGCACTTAAAAATAAATGTTTAGCTTTATTTAATGGTGAAAGTATTGGTCAAGTAGCAAGTCAGACTTTAACTAGTATGTCAGTTATTAATAGTGTGGTTAAAATTCCAGTTATTAGGCCTCTTGCGACTTACGATAAGTTAGATATTATTAAAATATCTGAGGATATTGGAACATATGAAATTAGTATACGTCCTTATGAGGATTGTTGTACTGTTTTTGTACCTAAACATCCAGCGATTAATCCAAGTTTAAAAAAAGTTTTAGAAGCTGAAGAAAATTTAGATATAGATAGTTTAATAAAAGATGCTATTTCTAATATGTATGATATTAACATCGGCGAAGAAGAAAAAGAAGAACTTTTATGATTGTATAAAAATATGAAAAAAATTCATAATATTAATAGGTGATATTATGAATAGTAAAAACAACAGTAAGAATTTAAATATGTTTAAGTCGTTTTTAGAAGAAGTAAAAAAAGACGAAGTAGAAGAGATTAATTTTGAAAAAACGGTAAGATTTAAAAAATAGATGTAAAATATTCCTAAAAAAAGTGTAAAAGATTTATATTTTACACTTTTTTTGATATAATTGTTACTGGGTGAAGAAAATGAAAATAATTAGTGTAAATGCAGGTAGTTCATCTCTAAAGTTTACTTTATTTGAGATGCCTCTAGAAAAACAAATTGTAAATGGAACTTTTGAAAGAATAGGAACTGAAGGTTGTTTTTATACAATTAAGTTAAATGGTGAAAAAATAAAAAAGGAAATAGGAAATTGTAATCATGCTGATTGTGTAAAGATACTACTTGATGAGCTTAAGAATTTAAAAGTAATTGAAAGTTATGATGAAATAAAAGGTGTAGGACACAGAATGGTTCATGGAGGAGATAAGTATTCTGATAGTGTTGTTATTACAGAAGATGTACTTAAAACAGTATCAGAACTAATACCACTCGCACCTCTTCATAATCCAGCAAACTTAACTGGAGTTAATGCGTTTTTAGAAGCTGTGCCAAATGCAACTGAGGTTGCTGTATTTGATACTGCGTTTCATCAAACAATGGCAACAGATGTGTATTTATATGCAGTTCCATATGATTGGTATACAGAATATGGGGTAAGAAAGTACGGATTTCATGGTACAAGTCATAAGTTTCTTATGAAAAGACTTCAAGAAATAACTGGAAAGGAAAATGGGAGATTTATTACTTGTCATTTAGGTAATGGAGGAAGTATAACTGCTATTAAGGATGGAAAGTGTATTAATACAAGTATGGGATTTACTCCAAATGCTGGGCTTGTAATGGGAAGTAGAAGTGGAGATATTGATGCTACTATTATTCCTTATGTAATGGAACAAACAGGAAAATCTGTAGAAGAAATTATGGAATCTTTAAATAAAGAAAGTGGGATTCTTGGTATTACTGGAAAAAGTGGAGATTCTAGAGATGTAGAAGTTGGAATTAATGAAGGTGATCCAAGATGTATTTTAGCTCAACAAATGTATATTAATATGATCGCACAATATATCGCAACTTATTATGTAGAACTTGGTGGATGTGATGCTTTATGTTTTGCTGGTGGAATAGGAGAAAATTCTATAAATAGTAGAAAGGAAATAATTGAAGCAATCAGTGCTCTTGGGGTTAAGTTAGATAGTGAAGCTAATAAAGTTAGAGGAGAAGAAAAACTAATAACTACAAAAGATTCAAGTTTCCCTTGTTATATAATTCCAACAGATGAAGAACTTATGATCGCAAGAGACACTTATGATTTAATAGAAAAATAGTATGTTAAAAGAATATAATAAAATTTATAAATTAATAAAAAAACATAAAAAGATTTATATTGCAAGACATGTTGGGCCTGATCCAGATGCAATCGCAAGTGAGACTGCACTTAAAAATGTAATATTAGAAACGTTTCCTGATAAGGAAGTGTATGCTATTGGGGCATCAGTTGCAAAGTTTAAATATTTTGGTAAATTAGATAAAGTAGAAGAGTTTGATTATAAAGATGGACTTGCAATTATGTTAGATGTTCCAGATATTAAGAGAATAGATGGACTTAGTGTTGAAAGATTTAATAATACCATAAAAATAGATCATCATCCAGTTGTTGATAAGTATGCAACAGTTGAGCTTATAAATGTTCATGCATCAAGTACATGTGAAATTCTTTTAGAATTAATTAATAATACTAAACTTAAATGTACAAAAAAAGCCGCAGAAAATATTTTTATGGGAATAGTAAGTGATTCTAATAGATTTTTATTTGATACTACTACTCCTAAAACTTTTTATATGGTTGCTAATTTAATAAATAATTATAATTTAAATATTTCAGAGTTGTATAATACTTTATATAAAAAACCTCTTAGTGAGATAAGACTTCTTGGATATATTGCAAGTAATATTAAAGTTTTAAAAGGTGGTTTTGCATACATTATTTTAGAAGAAAAGAAAATAAAAGAAATGGAAGCTGATGCATCAAGCGCTTCAAATATGATAAATGATTTTAATAATATTAATGAAATACTTGCATGGGCATTTATTACAGTAAGTGAAGATGAATCTTTATATAAAGCTAATATTAGAAGTAGAGGACCAGTTATTAATGAAATCGCAGCTAGATATAATGGTGGGGGTCATAAATACGCAAGTGGTGCTAAAATTAAAGATAAAAAAGATGTTGATTTAATGCTTAAAGATTTAGAACAAGCTTGTATAGATTATAAAATAGATTAACAAGAAAATTATTCTTGTTTTTTTGTAAAAATCAAAAAACCAATTGACAATTTAAAAAAATACTAGTAGACTTATATTAGCATGATAGCGAACCACTATCATGCGGAATCTCTCTTACGAATACAATGTGAGAGTGTATTCAACCAAAACCCCCTGAATGGAGCCTTATGGCTCCGATTTTTTGTTTGATTTATGGGGATTTTTTGATATTTTGATAGTACCTACTCATTATTCTACTCATCAAGTTGATGGTTTATTATAGTTTATATAGGTTTAATTAGAAGACTTTCCGTTAAAGTTTTTTCTAATGAGTCAAAAGAAATAGGAATATTTACATGATCTTTTTTGACTAAATGGGTATATTGTTTCTAATGTTTCAGTTGTTTTTGAGTGGCCTAGATAATTAGATACAGCGGTAATATGTGCAGCAGCTGATATTAAAGTGTTAGCACAAGAATGTCTAAAATTGTGTATTCTAATATGTCTAAGTCCAGCTTTTTTATAATAATTATTATTTCTACTGTAAGTTTGATGATAGGTTATAGGAGTATCAACTTCAAACACAAACCAAGTCAGCTAAGTCTTTTAATAAAATTTTCAGGAACGGGGATAGTTCTATTAAATGATTCTGTTTTAGGACTTGTTTATATTATGAACTATTTGCATTATTTCCAGCTAAATTTAAAACTTGTTGAGCTATTTGTTAAAGTATGATTCTTAAAATCAATATGTATTCATCGTAAGCTACTAGCTTCACTTTTTTTAAATCCACAGTAATATAATGTTTCAAACAACCATTTATCACGCAAATCATATATTATTGATATATATTGAAAAAATTCTTGTGGCTCATAAAAATTTATTTCTTTTTTTATAGCTCCAGTGGTTTTAAATGGTTCTAATTTATTATAAGATTTTCTTAAATTAAAATCCTATTGTTTTTCAGCAAAGTTTAATACTTGTTATATCAGTTTTATATCTATCGCATAAATTAGTTTTATTCATTTGAGATCTCCATTTTTGATAATGTTCCCAGTTCAAACTTAATAATTCTATATTATAAAAACCATATATTCGATTCTATCTTTATATGTTTTGAGAGTAGAGTCTTTTATTTTATCTTTTTGATATTCATAATAAAGTGTATATGCTTCTTTAAAAGTTATATGAGGATTAATTTCAACATCTTTATATTTGCCTAAATATTCTAATTTTGCTTTAGTTGTTTCTTCTTTGGTGAAAAAGGCTTGTGATTAATATTGATGCCTTTTACCATCTAATCCTTTACTATATTATATTGTATAAATACCCAAGATCTTTCATCTCTTGTTCGTTTATTTTCTTTAAGTTGTCTTACGGACATTAATTTATTACTTCCCTCATTATCTAAAAAGGGTAGAATACTTTCGGGCATAAGCTCTTCGTGAAATTTTAGTCTTTTTATAACTTGATATATTAGTCATACCATAACTCCTCTTTGCCAGTGTGATGATAATTTCTGCCTTGCTTTTTTTACTTAATGGTATAATGGAGATTTCCGCTAAGACTAAGTTTTCAAAGAACAAATTATTAAGTTTGCAAAAGAAAAAAACACCAACGCTTTTTGTCCGGAATTGTAGACAATATAAATTTAAAGTGATAAAATAAATTTATAAATGAACAATAGAGAAGAAAGCAGGCTTGATATGAATTCAGAAAAACTACAAAATTTATTATTAAGCGCAATAGATAGAAAAGGTATTTCTCAAAGAGAACTAGCTAAATTAACAGGAATTAGTAGAAGTACTTTAAACGATATTGTTAATGGAAAAATCAAAAAGATCAATTTAGATGATCTTTATCAAATATCAAATATATTGGAATTAAATTTAGAAAATTTGCTTGAAGCTTGTGGCTTTAAGAGTGTAATAAAATTGCTTTACACAGATAGATATGCTGGAAAGTCCAATAGAGAGTTAAAAGAAAAAATAGACGAATACCAACGATCTGAAATTGATTTATTAGATTGGGATGCAAAAAAAAGAAGACAAGCAACAAAAGTAAGTAAAGATTTATTTGACATTAAAAATAAGATTAAATGGTCAATAAATAATGGTCAAAAGTATTCTAACGAAGAACAAGTTATGGATATTGATAAAGCAATTGAAAGTTTAAAGTTTATTAATGAAAAGTATGATTATAGTAAACTTCCAAGAAAGTAAATTTAATAAATAGATTTTATAAGAGATAAAAAATAATTTAAGAAAGTAGATGCATAATATGAAGTATAATAATAAAAATAAGTTTAAAATTGCTACTGTATTTAGTGGAATAGGCGCAGCAGAACAAGCTTTAAAACAATTAAAAATACCACATGAAATAGTTTTTGCATGTGATAATGGAGAAAGATATTTAGATTATTCTGTAGAAAAAATAAACGAGATTATAAATGAACATCCAAAAAAAGATAAAGAAAGCGTTATAAGAAAATTATATGATAGTACAGGTAAACCTAACAATGTTAAAAAATCTTATTTTGCTAATTATAAAATAAAAGAAAATCAATGGTTTGAAGATGTACGATTTTTAGATGGAAAACAATATAATGGTTCTGTTGATTTATTTGTAGGCGGAAGCCCTTGTCAAAGTTTTTCTACATATGGCCATAGAAAAGGTTTAGAAGATACTCGAGGAACTTTGTTTTATGATTATGCTAGATTGGTATTGGAGATTCAACCGAAAGCTTTTATTTTTGAAAATGTAACTGGATTATTAAATCATGATGGTGGTAAGACTTGGAAAATAATAAGAGAGACTTTTGAATCATTGAATTATGATATAAAAATGCAGATTTTAAATGCTGCAGATTATAATCTTCCGCAATTGAGAAAAAGAGTTTTTGTTGTAGGCATTAATAAGAAATTAAAATGTCCAGAATACCAATTTCCTAAGCCTGTTCCTTTAACAAAAAAAAGTACAGATTATTTAGATAAATTTGTTCCAAATGAATATTATTTGGGTGAAAAAGGCTTTAATTTTGTTACAAAAGTTGAGAGAAGTGCAAGAAGAGCGAGAGTAAATCAGGATATAATTGGATGTCAAACTGCAAATCAACAATTTAATTGGGTAGGAGACTTTAGAGTTGAAACTCCAACAGAAAGTCATATGAACGATGATAGAATATTTAAAGGGATGTATAATGGAAAATTAGCTGTTGCAAGAAAAATGACACCAAATGAATTATTGAGATTAATGGGATTTGAGAATTTTAATGTTGTTGTAAAGGATACAGTAATGTGGAGACAGACTGGTAATTCAATTGCTGTTCCAGTTATTAAAGCGGTTATAGAAGAGATTATTAATACACTTGATAAAGCGGAAGGTGAAATAGATGAATAGTTGGTATATTGATAGATCAAAAAATTTTTTATATGATTCTTTGTATAATTGTTTAAAGTTAATTTATGATATCTCAAAAGGAAAAGATTCTTTAGATGTTAATGTTTTAATTCAAGAAATAAAAAACCATCCAGAATTAGGAATTGCTGAAGGTAATATTAATGCTGCGATAACTAGATTTAGAGATCATGGATTACTTAGTAAACAAAATATAATAGGTGATTCAGCTATTGATTTTATTGAAGGAAGGATAAATGAATCTGAGTTAGTAATTGATTTGTTTTTAAAGAGACCCGCTTCAAAACATAATTCTGTTAATATAAAACCTTTCGTTTTAATATGTAAAGTATTCGATTTTATGATTGATATTTTACAAGATCAAGATGATATTTTTTTAACTTCATATGAGTGTAAAGAGTATCTATGTCCTATAAATGATTTAAATGATATTACATATGAGTATGTAGAAAAAATAATTAATGAAAGAGATTATTCTTTTGGATCTTCTATTCCTAGACCAAGAGTTACTTTAGAGAATAATGAAGATACAAACTTTAGTATTTGGTTTAAAGCATTAAATAGTACACCTGTTTTTGTAAAAAATAAAAATAGTAGAATGATATTAATACCCAATTTGAAGCAAAAAGAATTTTTTAAATATATAAGTGTTAATAGTGATGAAATAAGCGAAACCCCTACAGATTCAAAAGATTCTCTTTACGGTTATTATTGTAGTAGAGATACTGGTTTAAATGAAATATTACCTAGTATTTTAAGAGATGATATTGTTAATGTTGATGAAGAAGAAATTCCTGCTTTATTTGAATATTTATTTGGTTATAAGAGAAATTATGATGTTGACTTTAATAAATATTTTAAAAGTGAATATTTTGGAATATTTTTCCCTTTTATTACTATGCCTGGATTGGTTATTAGAAAATTATATTATGAAAATAGTATTTTAGGTGATATGTTATATAGTTATATTTCTAATGGCGTTATTTATGAAGAATATTTAAGAAAGTTAGAACATGATCAATTTGAATTTTCTAATAAAAATTTTTCAATGAAGGATAAGTTTAAGAATTGGTTAATAAAAAATAATTATAAACAAAATACCATTAATAATTATTTGCCAGAAATAGAAATTGTATCTAAAATAGCTATTGATGCTGGGTTGATATCTAAATCAATTTATCAAATTTACAATTTAGATGAATTAAATCTTTTGATTGAAGAATTAGACAAAAATGATGAATATAGTAATAGAAAATTAATAAGTCATAATACTAATACTGCTGCTATGAAGCAATACAAATATTTTTTAAATGATTTTAATTCAAAAGGAGGCAAAATAATGAATTATACTAATGATGTTGTTCCTATTAGTGGTGGATTTAATAAAATTTATTATGGGGTGCCTGGAAGTGGAAAGAGTTATATTGTTAATAAATCTTTTAATGAAGATGAATATAAAAAATTTAGAACAACTTTCCATCCCGAATATAATAATAGTGATTTTATTGGTCAAATTATCCCAATGGTAAAAAATAATGTGGTTGAATATGTTTTTCATCCAGGTGCATTTACTTTAGCATTAAAATACGCATTAGAAAATAAAGATAAAAAAGTTTGTTTAATAATTGAAGAAATAAATAGAGGTAATTCTTCTGCGATATTTGGAGATATATTTCAGTTATTAGATAGAGATAAAACAGGGAAAAGTAAATACTATATATATAATGGACCAATTATAGATTATTTAAATGATAATAATATTTCTTTAGAAAAAATATATATACCTTCTAATATGTGGATTGTTGCTACAATGAATACAAGCGATCAAAATGTATTTACATTAGATACCGCGTTTAAACGTAGATGGAAAATGGAATATATAAGAAATGTATTTGCTGATAATGAAGAATCAATAAAATTAAAAAATAAAGTAATTCCATTTGGAGAAAAATATCCTGATGTAACATGGGAAAAATTTGTTAAAAAGATTAATAACCATATTATTTCAGATACTTCTGGAATAAATGGGGAAGATAAACAACTTGGAATGTATTTTGTTTCAACTGAAGAAATTGACAACCCTAAAGAATTTGCGGAAAAAATATTATCTTATTTATGGGAAGATGTTGCAAAATTAAATACTTCATATTGGTTTGGATCAATATCATCATATGATGAACTTATTGATAAGTTTAACACAAGTTATTTAGATGTATTTAATTCATTATTTGAAGATGAAATAAAAGTTGATAATGAGTATACAATAAAAAGTGTAGGAGAATAATATGAGTTTTTCCAATAAAGTGATTTTTAAAAATAGATATGAAGAAGATAATTTTGTTGGATTAAAATATAAAAAAGATAAAGTTTATATATTTTTACCAATAGGATATAATAAAGAAGTTTTCAATACTGAAGATGAATTAACATCTAAACAAAAAGTTGATTTATTATTACTATTAAAAACTATAAATTTAGTAAAGAATTTTAATAATGAAAAAACAGATTTTGGAGATGATGTTGGTAATAATAATGAGATACCATATAATTCATTTATTTGGCTAATACGTGATTATTTTAATAATGGATTGTATCAAGAAATAGAAAAAAAATATTCTCAAAAAAGTCATGGTAAGATTAGTTGGAAAAAAACACTTAATTCGGAACATTATTTTGAAAATAATGGTGTCATTTATATTAATCCATATTATGAATCAAGTGTTCAAAGAAGCTCTTTAATAACTGATCTTAATAATTATTGCCTTCATAAGAGTTTTAAATATATTGGCTTCTTATTTGGAAAAGTTTATCTTCCAGAATGCAATTTGAAAGAAGAACTAATTAAAAATAACATCAAGTATTATATTGATGTTATAAATAAAGAATTAGTAAAATCGTTTAATGATAGAAAAAAGTTATTATTAACAAATATGAAGAGAATACTTGAATTAAGCTTTGATGAAAGTTTTGAAAATCAACCAACATATGGAATAAGAAGATATGAATATGCCTGGGAAAAAATGGTTAATGATGCTTTTGGTTCTAAAATAGATATTAGTAAATTTTTTCCAAATGCTTATTGGAATTTACAAGGAAGAGTTGAAGAAGATAAAACCAAACTTAGACCAGATTCTATATTAATAGATAAAGGTGCTAAGAAATTATATATACTTGATGCTAAGTATTATAAATATGGAATTACAGGGAATATATATGATTTACCACATACAGATTCTATTCAAAAACAAATAACATATGGTGATCATATATCTAATAATCCTCAAATGTATCATGTAGATAAAAATAATATATTTAATGCGTTTATATTACCATTTAATAAAGAGAAAGAACCATTTAGATGTGATGATAATATAAAATATATGGGTTTTGCAAGTAGTGCCTGGAGAGATAAAAAAGAAACATATAATTATGAAAAAATTTCTTTATTATTAGTGGATACCAAATATATGATAGATTGTTTTTATCAAAATGAAAAAGCTGATATAGTTAAATTAGTTGAGTTAATAGAAAAATCTAGTAAATAATAAAAAAATATATAGAGAATATTTAAAAAAATGTTGAAAACAAAATATTTATAAGATTCAATCAAGGATAGATCTTATAATAATATTGTAATTATAGATTGGTTTGGTTAAGCAATAAATACTGAATTTATTACTACTATATCTATATATAATGTCATAACGTCATTATGTAAAAAAAAGAGCAGCCGATCAGTATTTCTACCCATCAGCTACCCATCAAATTGTGCTAAATTTACTAATTTTTAGTTAAATTTTATTAAACTCAATATGAATTGTATGTCGATATTACGGGGATTTTCAATAATCCTCTTTTTTAATTAAATTGCCCCCTGAAGGAGCCGCAAGGCTCCACTTTTTGTTTAATTTAGTGTTTATAAAAGACATTTTCATGTGATATAATTAAATAAGAAGAGATTTTAAAAAAATATAATGGGTTAATTAGATAATAAACTATTATAATATCAAAGTTGGTTATATTATTAATAAGTGATGTGAAAAATGTAAGTACTCTTGCATATAAAATTCGTCACTTACGTTATTAAAAAAAGAAAGGAGGCAAAAACAAATGGAAAAATTCAATTTAAAATGGAACTATACAAATAAACTTGTTAATGGCTTGTTAAAAATAGATAGAGCCAAAGAAGTTATTGATTTACTTGAATTACCTGTATCCATAGAAGAAGAAATAAAAAAAGAAACAATGGTAAAAAGAGTTCATTACTCTACGAAAATAGAAGGTAATGATTTAAAATTAAATGATGTAAAAGAAGTTATAGAAAATAATAAAGAATCTCATGAAAGAAATGTATTAGAAGTTAGAAATTATTTTAATGCTCTAATATATTTAAATAAAGAAGCTGAAAAAAATAACACTATAACGGAAGAACTGATTTTAAAAACTCATAATTTAGTTTCAGGTAAGCATTTAACTTATAAAAATGATTTTAGAGTTGATCAAAATGTTGTAAAAGACTCTAAAACTGGAACAATTGTCTATATACCTCCAGAAGCAAAAGATGTTAGAAATTTAATTAATCAAATGATAAAAGAATTTAATGGAAAGAATACAAATGATGTTCCTATTCCAATAAAAGCTGGAATAGTTGCTTATGAGTTTGTAACAATACATCCTTTTTGGGATGGTAATGGTCGTTTGTCAAGATTACTTGCAACATATATTTTAAAAGCATATGGTTATGATTTAAAAGGTTTTTATGTAGTAGAAGAATTTTATGATAAAAATATAAATGATTATTATAATTCCTTGCAAATGGGATTACACCATAATTTTTATTTTGGTAGAAAAGATGCTGATATTACACAGTGGTTAGAATATTTTATTGAGACGATGTCAAATACTTTTGAAGCTGTTGGTGAAAGAGTAAAAGAAATTTATAAAAATAGTAAAAAAGAAATAAATATTATTGATACTTTAGATAAAAGAGAAAGATGGGTAGCACACTATATATTTACTAAAAATAAAATTAAAGCAAAAGATATTGCTAATCATTTTAAGATTAATATAGATACTGCAAATAATTGGATTAAAAAATGGATAGAAAAAGATTTTTTAGAAAGATTTGATGATAAGCAAATAAGAAATGTTGATTATGTACTGACTAAAAAATATTATAATGAACTAAATAAGCCGAAAATAAGCCGAAAATAAGCCGAAAATAAGCCGATATCCAGCGGTATAAATAGTAGAGTAGACAGAAAGTTAATAGTTAGATAGTTAAAAAAGGACTATTTAAAGATAAAAATATTATCTTTATTAAATTTATAATTTAAATACTCTTTACTTAAACGTTCCCTTTCTCTATTTACTAGATGAAAATCAAGAATATGATATCATGCGTTATGAGGAACAAAGAAGGTTTGACAACTATTATCCGAATTTATAAAATAAATTATAAATAAATATTTTAAATTTAAAATAATATAACGTATAATTATAGTGGAGGAGAAAAAATGAAAGTATTAATGTTAAATGGTAGTCCAAATATTAATGGATGTGTTATGACTGCTTTAAAAGAAGTAGAAAAAAGTTTGAACGAGGAAGGTATAGAAACAGAAATAATCACTGTAGGAAATAAAGATATTAGGGGCTGCATTGCTTGTAATTCTTGTGTTAAAACAGGTAAATGTATTTTTAATGATATAGTAGTTGAAATTGCTTCAAAATTTGAAAGTTCTGATGGAATAATTATTGGTACTCCAGTATATTATGCTGGAAGTAATGGAAATTTAATTTCATTATTAGATAGACTCTTTTATAGTTCTCACTTTGATAAAACTATGAAAGTAGGGGCTGCGGTTATTTCTTCTAGGAGAGCTGGTTCTACTTCTGCTTTTGATGAAATTAATAAATATTTTACAATTTCTAATATGCCTATTGTATCAAGTAATTATTGGAATGAAGTTCATGGTAGTAAAAAAGAAGATGTATTAAAAGACAAAGAAGGGTTGCAAACTATGCGTAACCTAGGTAAAAACATGGCTTTTTTAATAAAGTCTATAGCTCTAGGAAAAGAAAAATACTCACTTCCTAAAAACGAAGAGAAAATTGTTACTAGTTTTGTTGATGGATTATAAAAATGAAAAAAAGAAAAATAATAAAACTTCTTCTTTCAATATTTTTAATAATGTTATGTATATTAGGTATTATTTTTAGTTTGATTTATGCAGATAAAGATGATGCTCCAGGCTTCTTATTGTTTGGAAGTTTAATAAGTATTGGTTTTTGTTTATTGATATATAAAGCATTTATTAAAAAAATAGATATGTAAAAAACAGAATTAATCAAATAATTCTGTTTTTAAATTTTCAATATTTTTGTTCATTAAACTTACGTAATCTTCACTAGCTGATTTTTGGTCATCAGTTAAATTATAAAGCATTTCCATTTCTAGTTTTTCTACTTTGTTTGATGCGATAAAGTCTTCAATATTACTATTTAATTTTTCACCTTTTTTAGTAATTATATAACTAACCTCACCACTAGCGATTGCTCTTTTAGCTTCTGCGTATTCTTTATTTACATTTTTATTTTTATTATCAAGTGATATTACATCTATGTTATATTTTGTTAAAAATTTAAATAAATCATCACTTACAACAATAGTAGTGCTATCAGCATTTTTACTTATTAAATTTAATTCTACATCGATTTCTGATATTTTAATTTTAAATTCTTCATATTTTTCATCAAGTTCATCTTTTCCTGATATATCTTCATTATATTGAAGTAAACCATTTTTAATGTTTTGTGCAATCATTAAGAAATTAGATGGGTCAAGCCATAATTCTTCTTCAGAATATTCATAATTCATTCCTTGCATTGCATCAATTATTTGAATGTTCTTATTTAAATTTAGAAAATCAACAGCTATATTTTTTTCTTTTCCAATTCCATTATATATAAACATATTGCTTTTAGAATATTCTTCTGTTTGTTTTTGGGTTAATTTGTAGGTATTTACATCCGCACCATTTGGGTAAATACTATAAACATTTGATTTATCTCCATAAAGTTCATTAGTTATATATTCAATTGGATAAAGTGTTGTATAAGTATCATTTGTTTCAAATCCCTCATCATAAAAACATCCTGTAGCCATTAGAAGAATTCCTATTAAAGCTAATATTTTAATAAAAAGTTTATTCATTTTTCCTCCTTTATAGGGACTGGGTCTATTCCGTAGCCTCCTAGTGGATTACACCTTAATATTCTTTTTAATCCAAGATAACATCCCTTTATACATCCGTGTTTTAAAATTGCTTCTTTAGTATACTGACTACATGTTGGATAATATCTGCATAAAGAATGTGAATGTAGTGGCGTTATTTGGTATAATTTAATTAATGTAATTAATATTTTTTTCATTTCCACTCCCTTAATCTATTATAGTATAAATTTATAAAAAAATAAATAAAGGGAAGAAAAAAAACAGAAAATAGTGTATAATAGTGTAGGTGAATGATATGGATTTATTAAAAGATTATGGTATTAACTTTAGTAATAATAGTAAAATTAAAACAGCTTTAACACATTCTTCTTATGCTAATGAGCATAATGTGGAAAGTTATGAAAGGTTAGAATATTTAGGAGATGCTGTATTAGATTTATTAATGGGAGAATATTTATATAAGAGGACAACTTTACCTGAGGGTGAAATGAGTAAAATAAGAAGTGCTTATGTGTGTGAAAATGCATTATATGAGTATTCTAAAGTGATTAACTTAAGTAAATTTATTAAGGTTGGAAATGGAATAACAAAACCAAATAAAAGTGTAATTGCTGATGTGTTTGAAGCAGTAATTGGTGTTATATACTTGGAATTTGGTTTTGATGCAGTAAAAGAATTTTTTAATAAATTAATTGTACCATTTGTGAATAAAGAAAATGACTTTTTACATGATTATAAAAGTTTGCTTCAAGAAATGGCTCAAACAGATAAAAAGTCTATTGAATATAAAGTCGTTAAAGAAACAGGACCATCCCATGATAAAACTTTTTATGTTGAGGTAAAAATAGAGGGAATGGTATTTGGAACTGGAAGAGGAAAAAGTAAAAAAGAAGCAGAGCAAAATGCTGCGGAAGATGCTTATAAAAAAAGTGCTAAGTAGGTGTTAGGAATGTATATTAAAGAAATAAAAATGAATGGTTTTAAGAGTTTTGTAGATAGAGTAAATATAACTTTAGATAAAACATTTACAGGGATAGTTGGTCCAAACGGAAGCGGAAAAAGTAATATAGTAGATGCTGTTAAATGGGTTTTAGGAGAACAAAGTGTTAAAAACTTAAGAGGAAGTAGTGCCATGAGTGATGTTATTTTCGCAGGTTCTAAAACTAGAAAACCATCTAGTAGTGCTTCTGTTACTCTTGTTTTTGATAATAGTGATTTTCATTTGCCAACTGAATATACTGAGGTAAGTATTAAAAGAGTTGTATATCGAAGTGGAGAAAATGAATATTTTTTAAATAATACAAGATGTAGACTAAAAGATATAACAGATTTATTTGTAGACTCTTTTTCTTCAAAAGAAAGCTTTAATATAATTTCTCAAGGAAAGGTTAGTGAAGTTTTATCAAACAATTCTTTGGAAAGAAGAAGTATTATTGAAGAAGCCGCAGGAGTACTAAAATATAAAACCAGAAAAAAAGAGAGTCTTAGAAAATTAGATAGAACTAATGAAAATATTTCAAGAATTAATATGATTATAAGTGAATTAAATGAAAGTATTATTCCGCTTAAAACTCAAAGTGAAAAAGCCATTGCTTATAAAAAAGCAAAAGAAAAGTTAACTAATTTAGAGGTAGCACTTACAGTTTTAGATATTACAGAAGCTGATGTTCTTTATAAAAAAAAGAATGAAAAAATAAATGAAATAAATGAGATGCTTGCTAAGGATGATAAAAAATCTACAAATGATGAGGTTAAATTAGAAAAATTAAAACTTCAAAGTATAAAACTTGATGAAAAAATAAATGAACTTCAAAAGGAAATAATAGAACTTAGTACAAAACTAACAAAATTATCTGAACAAAAAGAACTTCTAAGAGAAAGAAGTAAATATGATTCAACTGATATTAAAGTAAAAAATAATTTACTTGATATAAAAGAAAAAAAATTAAAGCTAACAAGTGATAAAAAAGTATTAGAAAATGAAATAAATGCTTTAGAAAGTGAACTTGAAAAAATAAACAAAGTTATAGAAGAATATACTAGTGATTATAAAGAATTAGAAAATAAACATAAACTTTATAATGATGAATTTTCTATACTAAATAAAAAATATATGGAGTTAAAATATAAAAAGGGTATACTTGAAGAAAGCATTAAAAACTCTAGTAAAATTCCTTATAGCGTTAGAAATGTATTAGAAAATCCAAAGATAAATGGAATTATAAATACAATAGGTAAGTTAATTGATGTTGAAGAAAAATATAGTACTGCAGTTGAAACAGCTCTTTCTAGTGCATTAAATTTTGTTGTAGTAGAAAATGAAGAAGTTGCAAAAGAAGCAATAGATTATCTTAAGAAAAATAAAATTGGAAGAGTTACATTTTTCCCAATGAATGTAATTAAACCTAAAGCTATTGATAATAATACACTAGGTAGTATTTCAAATGATTCTGGTTTTATTTCACTTGCTTATGAACTAGTATCATATGATAAAAAATTTCATAATATTATAACTAATCAATTAGGAAATATTATAGTTGCTAAGGATATTGATTCAGCAATAAGAATTAGTAAAAAAATAAACCATAGATATAGAGTAGTCTCTCTTGATGGTGAACTAATTCATGTTGGAGGTAGTTTAACTGGTGGTAGTAGAAATAATACAAATAGTGTAATAGGAGAAAAGTTTGAGTTTAATAGAATAACAAATTTACTTAAATTTAATAAAGAGGAAATTGAAAGTAAAGAAAAGGAAATAAAGGAAATTAATTATAATATAGAAGTTTTAAGAGAAAATATTTATAAAAGAACATCTATAAAAGTTAAAAGTAGTGAAGAGTTAGCACTTAAAAAGAAAACTTTGAAAGAAATGGAAGAAAATTTAACAAGAATTAATAATGAATATGAAAATTTAAGTAAAAATAGTGGTGAAAAGTTAGATAAAGAATTTAATAAAATTAGTGAAGAATTTTATAAATTTGAAACTGAAAAGCAAAATAAAGAAAATGAACTTAATATCTCTTTAAATAAAAAGAAAGAATATAAAGAAGATATTGAATTAATAGAAGAAAGTATAAAAAAACAAAATATAAATTATAATAAGTTGACAAATGAACTTAAAAATAATGAAATAGAAAAAATTAAATTAGAAAATATTATAGATAATGCTTTAACTCTTCTAAATGAAAACTATAATTTAACTTATGAGCTTGCTAAAGATAAATATGAACTTGATTTACCAGTAGATGAGGCTAGAACAGAAGTAAATAAATTAAAAGCTGAGATTAGAAGTTATGGTGAAGTTAATTTAGGAAGTATAGAAGAGTATGAAAGGTTAAATAAACGTTATAACTTTTTAACAAATGAAAAAGAAGACTTAGTTAAAAGTGAAGAAAATTTACTTGGGATAATAAATGAGATGGATGAAGAAATGGAACTAAGATTTATAGAAACTTTTAACAAAGTAAATGCTGAATTTAAAAAAGTTTTTAATACACTTTTTGGAGGGGGAGAAGCTTATCTTGAACTTACAGAACCAGATAATATTTTAGAGACTGGTGTTGATATAAAAGCTGTTCCTCCAGGAAAAAAACTAAGCAATATTTCCCTTTTAAGTGGTGGGGAAAAAACTCTTACAGCGATTAGTTTATTATTTGCGATAATGAATTTAAAAGATGTGCCATTTGCTATATTAGATGAGGTTGAAGCAGCACTTGATGAGGCAAATGTAGAACGTTTTGGAAGTTATTTAGAACACTATAGAAATAAAACACAACTTCTTATAATAACTCATAAAAAGAAAACTATGGAATATGTTGATTTATTATATGGTGTTACTATGCAAGAAAGTGGAGTTAGTAAACTTGTAAGTGTAAGGCTTGAAGATGCAAAATAAAAAGCACAAATACGTGCTTTTTTTAAATTGAACGATATTTATTTTTATCTTTAAATGGATTATTTTTATCTATTTTATCTACAAATAAAATTCCATTTAAATGGTCTATTTCATGTTGGAACGCAACAGCCATATCTTCTCTTACTCTGGTAGTTTGTTTATTTCCATTAATATCAAAGTATTCAACTGTAACCCTAGCATGTCTTAAAACAACACCAGGTGCTTCTCTATTTACACTTAAACATCCTTCTCCTTCTTCAACATAAATTTCTTCTGCTGAACGGCTTACTATTTTAGGATTTATTACAACATATTCGGTAAATGTATCATCTTCTTCAAGTAAAGAAATCACAAAAATTCTTTTTAAAATACCTAGTTGAACAAAGGCAAGTCCCATACCAGCTCTCATATTATTTTTTGAAGCATATTCTTCGTCTTGAGATAATTCTAAATATTTAATCGCATCTTTAATAAGTTTTTTATCTTTATCAGATAAAGGAAAAGTAACTTCTTCACTTTTTTTATGTAAGATAGGATTTTTTTCATCTAAAATATCACTAGGTTTAAGCATAATTTCACCCCTTAAACAATTGTATATAATAACAGAAATTGTAAAAAAAATCAATTATTTGGTTTTTTTAATAAGTTTGTTAAACTCTTTTTCTAATTTGTTTTTATCAAGTCCACTTCTTGATTCTAAATTAGTGTACCAAGAATAGTATTTATCTAGAATATTAATAAGTGAGTGCGCTGTATCAAAATCATAATGTTTTAGTAATTCATTTATAAATAAATCAAAATTTCTAAGTAAGTAGCACTTAAAGAAGAAATCAAAATTAGTTTTTTTAACAAGTTTGTCAATCATTTTAAAATCACTTTTTTCAAAATGCCCTTTTTTAGCTCCAAAAATAACTGAATTAAAATATTGAGTTGAAAATTCATTAAATCCTCTATGGTTACTAAAACCACCGGCAATATGAAGAAGTTCATGGGATATTACTTTTTTACCATCATCTGGCATATTAGGATTTATAGTCATTTTATTATTATATCCATCATACATACCATATTTATCTAAATTAAAATTTGTTGTATATTTTAATTTACTTACAACAGCATTAAAATAGTAATTATTTATATTATATTTTTTATAATAATTATTTATTGTATTAATACAGTCTACTAGTTCTTTAGGAAAATCTTTCATGATATCACCTAATTATATTTTAAATCTTTTACAAATAAATATGTAGTATAAGAAGTAAAAACTGCCAAGTAAACGTCAATTGCGGGGGGGGTAGGATTTACTAAAATAAACTACAGAAAACTGTAGTTTTTTTGAGGTGTATTATGAAATTAAAAGAAT
>JABLTK010007353.1_pt1 | contig 22382 bp, 19 predicted proteins | sample 7160131 | NCBI WGS metagenome assembly JABLTK01 (sample SAMN14651221, study PRJNA627086) | human gut metagenome | isolation source: feces | host: Homo sapiens
CCATAATTGTTCACACAAAGGCGTTCAGATTATATCTTGCCGCCTGTCGACCGAATCGGAGCAAAAACTTCACCAATTATCAAATCATGTGCGTATACGGTCCTGCTCTCAATAATAGTATGAAATCATCCGGGCATAACGGTAAAATAAGTTGACTTATATAATACGTTATGATAAAAACAAATAGGTATACTGAGGTCATATATACTTATATTGCTTCAGCGAAACAACGTCTTCCTTGGAGGGTGGAATGTACAAAATAATAACAAAAAAACGTCTTAATCCGACGGTTACCATGATGAAAATCGAAGCCCCTTTCGTCGCAAAAAAGGCCGAGCCGGGTGAGTTTATAATATTGCGCGTCGACAAAAACGGGGAACGTATTCCGCTTACCGTGGCAGGCTACGACAGGGAGGCGGGAACGGTCACGATAATATTCCAGACGGTAGGCGCAACAACAAGGCTCCTCAGCATGAAGAACGAGGGCGACTTTATTCAGGATTTCGTAGGCCCGCTCGGGACGCCGACAAAGCTTGACGGCCTAAAAGACGTTTGTATAGTCGGCGGCGGCGTAGGCTGCGCTATAGCGCTCCCGATAGCCCGCAGACTTCATGAAAACGGTTGCCGCGTGACGTCAATAATCGGTTTTAGAAGCAAAGATCTGGTAATTCTTGAGGATGAGTTTAACGCTTGCTCCGACAGGCTTATCGTTATGACCGATGACGGCTCATACGGCAGACATGGTAATGTTTGCGTGCCGCTCAACGAAATGTTCTCCAACGGCGAAAGGTTTGACGAGATAATTACAATCGGTCCTCTTGTAATGATGAAGTTCGTCGTCGAAGCCGCGAAGCCTACAGGTATACCCTGCACAGTGTCCATGAATCCGATAATGATAGACGGCACGGGCATGTGCGGCGGATGCAGACTCACACTTCACAGAGATGGTAAGCGCATAACGAAGTTTGCATGTGTTGACGGCCCCGACTTCAACGGCTATGAAATCGATTTTGACGAGGCAATATCCCGCAGCACGATGTACCGCGAGTTTGAATTGCGCGCCCATGAAAAGTCATGCAATCTCTTCAAGGAGGTAAAGTAAAATGCATAACATGAGCCCAAAAAAGAATCCGATGCCTTCACAGGATCCGAAGGTTCGTGCACACAATTTCGACGAAGTAGCCATAGGCTACACCGAGGAAGCGGCACTTGACGAGGCCATGCGCTGCCTTAGCTGCAAAAACATGCCGTGCGTAGCCGGCTGTCCCGTAAATATACATATACCCGAATTTATTGCTAAAATAAAAGAGCACGATTTTGAAGGCGCATACAAGATAATCTCCGAAACGTCCTCTCTCCCTGCCGTTTGCGGTAGAGTCTGCCCGCAGGAAACGCAGTGCGAAAGTAAATGTGCAAGGGGTATAAAGGGCGAACCCGTTGGAATAGGCCGTTTGGAACGTTTCGTTGCAGATTGGCATAACGCGCACAGCGATGCTCCGCCCGAACCCGTCAAGAGCAACGGGCATCGCGTGGCCGTAATCGGCTCAGGCCCATCTGGCCTGACCTGCGCGGGCGATCTTGCAAGAAAGGGTTATCAAGTGACCGTTTTTGAGGCGCTGCATACGGCGGGCGGCGTTCTTGTTTACGGCATACCTGAATTTCGTCTTCCAAAAGCCATAGTGCAGCAAGAGGTCGACAACCTAAAATGTCTCGGCGTCGATGTGGAAACAAACATTGTTATAGGTAAGACGCTAACTATAGACGAGCTTTTCGATATGGGTTACGAGGCTGTGTTTATAGGCACCGGCGCCGGACTTCCAAACTTCATGGGTATACCCGGCGAAAGCCTGAAGGGCGTTTACTCAGCCAACGAATTTCTCACAAGAAGCAATCTAATGAAAGCATATCTCGATGATCCTGTAACACCCATAATGAAGGGCGGTAGAGTCGCCGTAGTCGGCGGCGGAAACGTTGCCATGGACGCGGCTCGTACAGCGCTGCGCCTCGGCGCCGAAAAAGTCTATATCGTCTATCGGCGATCTCTCGAAGAGCTGCCCGCAAGGCGTGAGGAAGTCGAACACGCTATGGAGGAAGGCGTTGATTTCCGTCTGCTCAACAATCCCATTGAAATACTCGGCTATAGCAATCCCGATGACAGACGTGACCCCAGGAACGGCTTTGTCACAGGCATGAAGTGCATTAAAATGGAGCTTGGCGAGCCGGACGAAAAGGGGCGTTGCCGTCCGATCCCGATAGAAGGCAGCGAATTCGTGCTCGAACTCGACACGGTCGTGATCGCCATCGGCACAAGCCCCAACCCGCTCATAAAAAACACCACTGCCGGACTTAATGTCAATCAGCGCGGTGGCATCATCGTCGAAGATGCCACAGGCAAAACGAGCCGTGACGCCGTATTCGCAGGCGGCGACGCCGTCACCGGTGCTGCCACGGTCATTTCGGCAATGGGCGCAGGGAAGCATGCCGCCAAAGCCATCGATGAATACCTATCGGGCAAATAGCTGTTTATAAGCTTAATAATCTGCAAAAGGCGGCTATAGCCGCTTTTTGTATTCAACAAGCCCGATTCGCTCCCGTCGATTCCAAACATTGTGTGTTTTAAGCTATTACGCGTCTCATTTTCGTCAAATAACACTTGCTTTCGCTCCCCGTGTTCTACAAATCACCGCGTGTCCATATGCTATATTGAACATACAAAAAGGGGGGTGAGCATGTGTATATTGAGGTATTCTTTATCGATAATTTCATAATGAATGCACTCATTTTGCGCATGACCTCCTCGCTTGTCAGGCGAAAAGCACCATTGTGGCTCATACTGCTCGGCTCAGCACTCGGCGCGCTCTATGCCTCGCTCTCCGTAACGGTCGCAAGAGCGCTTATGCTGCTGCCTTTTAAGCTTTCGCTCGGATTCGTTATCGCACTGTTCATACCCTTCCGCTCGCTCAAAGACTATGCGCTCAACGTGGCCGCGCTTTACTTCTCGTCTTTCGTGGCGGGCGGCGCTGTTGTCTGCTTGCAATGCATCATCGAAAAGCTTTGCGGAGGAAACGGCGCTATTGGCTCCGTGTCGTTCACGGCCGCCTTTCTCGGCGCGGCAAGCGCTTTTGCAGCTCCGCGCTTTTTTCGGAAGCTCCACGGCATAAATTTGTCCGAATGCACGAAAAGGCGGCTGCGGCTCTGCCACAAAGGTATAATATGCGAATTTGAGGCGGTCGTAGACACGGGCAATTCGCTTAAAGAGCCTATCAGCGGCATACCCGTGATAATCGTAAACGCCCCGCAGTTCACAGATTTCGCGTTTTTGCCCATACCTTATGCAACAATCGACGCCCAATGCATAATGTACGGCTTCATGCCGGACCGCATTGAAATATATCAAGGCGGCTGGATCGCTGTTAGCGCCGCAGTCGCTCTTTCGCAAAAAGAGCTCGTTGGTGCGAAGGCTATACTGCCGCCAAGCGTACTCCCCGCCTGAAGCGAAATGTCCTGTGAACAAAAATGCCGATTGGAGGAAAATAATATGCTGAAGTACCTCGCCGCGCTGCTGGAGAAACTGTATCGCATCCTGAATCCAAAAAGTTTTATTAACTACATAAACTCCGGCGACGCTCTCCCCCCTCCTCTCACGCGTGAAGAGGAGCAGGCGCTTATGGCGCGGCTCGTCAACGGGGAAGCAGATGTGCGCGAAACACTTATCGAGCGCAATCTTCGCCTTGTCGTATATATAGCACGCAAGTTTGAGAACACAGGCGTAGGCACGGACGATCTTGTGTCGATAGGAGCTATCGGGCTTATAAAAGCCGTAAATACATTCGATCCAACGAAAAAGATAAAACTTGCGACATACGCCTCGCGCTGCATTGAAAACGAAATACTGATGTACCTTCGTCGAACATGCAAGCTTAAGCTGGAAATATCGCTCGATGAATCGCTCAACATGGATTGGGACGGAAACGAACTGCTTTTGTCAGATGTGCTAGGCACCGACCCGGACAGCGTTTCAAAGGATCTTGACGAGCGTATAGACAGGGAACTGCTGCATGCGGCAATGCAGAAGCTCGGGAAGCGCGAAAAACGCATAATGGAGCTGCGTTTTGGACTTAACAACAGTAAGGAATATACTCAAAAGCAGGTAGCCGATATGCTCGGTATATCGCAAAGCTATATCTCCCGCCTTGAAAAGCGGATAATCAAACAGTTGAAAAAAGATATAATGATAATGCAGGGCTAGCGCGCCGCGATTGCAGACACTCGTGCTTTGCGATATAATACTCGGGGATTGACATAGTGCAATCCACTATATTGCAAAGAGGATGCCATGCTTTTTAAGCAAATAACGCTTGACATGAAACCGCTCGTTGAGAAATATACTCTTCCGTTAGCGCTTTCAAGCTCCGAACATACGTTTTCGAACCTGCTCATGTGGGGCGGAAACGGTAAAATAAAGCTCTGTGAGGACAGCGGCGTGCTCTATACTCTGCTCGATTTCGGGGACGGTTTGTTCATGTTTCCGCCGCTCATCGCCGATACGAACGGCGATTATGCCGACGCCGTAAAAAAAGCCGACGATTATCTCATTTCGGCGGGCGTGCAGCCGTTTTATCGTGCCTTAACCGGAAGCCTTCTCGCCGCTTTTCGCGCGTCGTGTCCCAATCATGTTATTGAGGAAGACAGGAATAACTATGATTATGTGTATCTCACAAGCGACCTCATTACGCTTAGGGGCAAGGCTCTCCACGCCAAGCGCAACCATATAAACAAGTTTACGTCGCGCTATTCTTATGAATATGTCCGCTTAACCAAAGATATGCTCGGCGATTGTCTCGCCGTATACGACGAATGGCTCTGCGGAAAGGAATATGTAACCGCAGATATGCTCTGCGAACGCGATGCAATCATTACCGCCGTGACTAATATGGATGAGCTCTCCATAAAGGGAGGCGGCATAGTAATTGATGGAAAACTCGCGGCTTTTTCATTGGGTCAGCGTATAAGCAGCGAAATGGCCGTAATACATATCGAAAAAGCGCCTGACTCTGTCGACGGGCTTTACACCTTAATAAACCAGCAGTTCGTTGAGCACGAATGGGCAGATGTAACGTACATAAACCGTGAAGAAGATATGGGCATTGAGGGGATGCGTAAAGCCAAGCTCTCGTATCGCCCGGTTAAATTCATCGAGAAATATACCGCGAGGCGCATACGATGAACGATATTCGTATAATTAAGCAAAGCGAATACGACGATGCAAAGCGCGTATGGCGCCTTTGCTTTCCTGACGACAGCGATGAGTTTATCGATTACTATTTTGCACGGCGCACATCTCCCGAGTTCATACTCGGCGCGTTTTCGAGCTGTGGTGAACTAATTGGCACAATTCATCTTTTACCGCGTGAAATATCTTTTCTCGGTCATCCCAAGCGCATATGCTTTGTTGCTGGCGTAGGAACTGTGCCGTCGATGCGTCACAAGGGCATCGCATCAGCTATGTTCGAGGCCGCCTATCCGCTCATGAAAAAACGCGGCTTTTGCGCAAGCATTCTTCAGCCGTTCAACGTCGGCTTTTATGAACGTCTCGGCTATGAACCGTTCGTATACGCCGGTATTGGAGAAATCAATACCGCATGCCTTTTAGACGTCCCTTTGCCTTGCGTCGTTGCTCCCGACGCCGATAAAATGCTCAGCATCTATAACGCATTCATGCGTCCGTTTACGGGTTTCGCATTGCGCGACAAAGCATGCTTTGAAAACCTTATTAGCGAATTTTCGCTATTCGGTTCCGTAACTGTTATGACAGAAAACTCCTACGCCTTCTGCTGTATCGAAGGCTCCTGCGCGAACGTGTACGAGTCTGCGGGCGATATAACCACCTCGCTGACGCTTCTCGCCTCCCGCTACAGCTCCGTAAAAGCGCTCGTACCCACGCTGTATTCCGATGTGTTCGGTGTAAAACAAAGCGTTTTCAACATGATAAAGGTCATCGATGAGGATGTGCTCATATCGCACACCGGATTCTCAACAGCCTCCGAAGCTGTTGCTCACGCAAAAAAAACCGCCCTTTCTTTCGACAGATATTAGCGCCATTATCGTCAAATCCCTAATTTACAACAATTATTGCCGCTCCTGCATTACTATGTCCGTCAACATCCTTATATTGACACAATATATTATACGTCGTATAATATTCTTAAAAGTATTTGTGGTTCCTAATCATCCACTAACTTAAAGGAGATGATAATTATGAAAAGGATACTCGCCTTTCTGAAGCCGCACCGATACAGACTCGCTCTGCTCGGTCTTCTCTATGTGGCGATTACGTTTGCCAATCTTTTCATGCCGTATGTCATGAGCACGATTGTGAACAATGGCATAGCGAACAGTGACATGTCTTATATCATCAAAATGAGCGTCATAATGCTCATGCTGTCTGTTGTGGCGCTTGTTTGCGGTATTTTCGGTGCAAAAATCAACTCAAAAGTCGGCACATCGTTTACTTGCTCGATTCAAAAAGCCGTTTTTCAAAAAGTGAACACGCTTTCTTTTGAGGAATTCAGCTCGATCGGCGTTTCAAGCCTTCTCACGCGGTCAACGAGCGATGTTTTCATGCTCCAGGAGGCTTGCGGCAGCTTCGTAAACGTCCTCGCCACAGTTCCCATATACTTCATAGGCGGCTGCGCACTTGCGTTTACGACCGACTGGCTTTTAGCGCTCACAATAGTCATTATCGCTCCGATAGTTTTGCTCATAGTACGCCTTGTCACGCACAAGCTGGGCGACCTTTGGGAAAAGTCGGACCGCTATATCGATATTCAGAATAAAATAGTGCGAGAACGTCTTTCGGGCATTCGTGTCATACGCGCTTTCGATAAAGAAGAGCATGAGCATGAGCGCATTGCGAACGCAACCGAGGTGATGGCCGATAACATAATTAAAGCAAACGTTCGAAGCGGCTTTATCAATCCCGTGTCTATTCTGCTCTTGAATCTTGCCACCGTAGCAATACTCTACATAGGCTCGGTTCGCATACAAACCGAAAGTACGCTTACCGCAGGCGCAATTATTGCAACGATACAATACGTCGCGCTCATAATGAACGCGGTTCTTATACTGTCTTGGACAATATTATGGCTTCCTCATCTGCGCGTATGTATACGGCGCGTCGGTGAAGTTCTCGACCTAAAAGGCGTTGAAACGAACAGCTCAACGGGCACGATAAGCAACGGCTCTCTCAAGCTTGAAAATGTAACTTTCGCTTACGGCGAATCCGACGTGCCCGCGCTCGTTAACATTAACATGGATATCAAAAGCGGCGACGTCGTCGCCATTATCGGCGGTACCGGCAGCGGAAAAACTACTGTCGCGAAGCTTATTATGGACTTCTATGCTCCATCATCGGGCAAGATTTTTTTGGGCGGCATACCGTATTCTGAATTGAGCCGCGAAACCGTTCGTGACAATATATCAATCGCGCTTCAAAAAAGCATGATCTTCGAAGGCACGATTGGTGAAAACATACGTATGGGCAAACCTGACGCCACAGATGAGGAGCTCGACACCGTTACATCTATCGCGCAGATAAACTCGTTCATTAAATCAAACGAGGACGGCTATGAGCATCTGTTGACGCAGGCAGGTGCGAACCTCTCCGGCGGACAAAAGCAGCGCATAAATATATCGCGCACGATAATCAAACCGGCTTCCGTATATATTTTCGACGATAGCTTCTCCGCGCTCGACTATCTAACCGAAAGCAATCTAAGGCGTGAGCTAAACGCCTGCTTGAAAGGCAAGACGCAGATTATTATCACGCAGCGCGCCGCGACCGCAATGCGTTGCGACAAGGTGTACGTTATGGACAGGGGCTGCATTGTCGGCGAAGGCACGCACGAAGAATTGCTGAAAACATGTACCATATATAAAGAAATTTACGACTCCCAGCTCGGAGGGATGCAAAAATGAGTAATAAACATTCATGCGAATCGAACACAGATAGCTTTACTGTCAAAAAAGGAGCGGCCACGATTGGGCGTATAATCCGAGATACAAAGCCTATTGCGCCGTGGCTGATCTTTTCGGCGCTCATAAGCCTTATAAGCGTAGCAATGACGCTTATTGCGCCTGAGCTAATGGGCAAACTCACCAACCGCATATACGACTTTTGGAGCGGCGGCACGGAAATAGTGAAAAGCGACTTTATAAAGGGCTGCACCATACTTGCATCTGTGTATCTGCTTTCAGCTGTTTGCAGCACATCACAGATGTTGATAATGAACAACATCGTGTCGCGTCATTTCACATGCGCGCTTCGCATACGCATGAGCGACAAGATAAAACGCTTGTCCGTAAAGTTTGTTGACGATACGCCGAGCGGCGAGATAATCTCGAGAATGACGCACGACGTCTCAGTCATGGGCAATACGATACACAATTTCTTCAACATGATAATTGAGGGCGTAATAAAGCTCGTCGGAATTGTTGCCATTGTGTTTACTCTTCAGCCCGTGTTGGCGCTTTTTGTGGTGACGCTCGTACCGCTCTCGATGTATCTTTCTATAGTGATATCAAACCGCAGCACGAAATATTTTAAAAAATCCAGAGAAATAAACGGTCATGTTTATGCGCTGACTGAAGAAGATTATACGGGCTTTGCAACAATGAAAGCCTTTAATCTTGAATCGCATCAGAATGCGCGTCATGCCAAGCTCTGCGATGACTACACGGAGTTCAGCAGAAAGGGCATTTTCGGCACATCGATCGTGCAGCCTATAGTGGCCATGATGAACAATATAAGCTATATCGCAATATGCCTTATAGGTGGTTATTTTGCAGTTACATCGCGTCTGAATGTTGGTGACATCGTTGCGTTTGTACTTTATGCCAAGCTGCTTGCCGGGCCTCTTGAAAGCATTGCTAACGGTGTCAGCATGATCCAAAGCACCATCGCTTCCGCCGGACGCGTATACGAGATGCTCGATGAAGATGAGTTAACGCCTCCTTGTGCGACAGAAGTGCCGAGCGGTAAGGGCGAAGTGGATTTTGAGCATGTTTTTTTCTCCTATACGAAAGATAAGCCGCTCATAACCGACTTAAACCTTCATGTCAATCCCGGTCAAAAAATAGCAATCGTTGGCCCAACAGGCGGCGGCAAGACAACCATTGTCAACCTTCTAATGCGCTTTTATGACGTTGACAGCGGCCGCATACTCGTTGACGGCGCCGATATAACGCGCATGGAACGAGGCGAGCTCAGAAATGTTTTCTCCATGGTCTTGCAGGATACATGGCTGTTTTCAGGCACAATATATGAAAACATTGCATACGGCAAGGACGATGCAACGCGCGAAGAGGTTTTTGAAGCAGCGAAGCAGGCTCACATCGATTATTTTATCGATACTCTGCCCAACGGCTATGACACAATGATAAACGAGGAGAGCTCCAACATTTCCGGCGGTCAAAAACAGCTTTTAACGATTGCGCGCGCATATTTAGCCAACCGTCCCGTGCTCATACTCGACGAAGCCACAAGCAATGTCGACACACGTACCGAAATACTTATACAGCACACGATGGACGAGTTAATGAAGGGCAGAACGAGCTTTGTGATCGCCCACAGGCTTTCGACCATAGTTGACGCCGATATGATACTCGTTATAGACAACGGAAAGGTTGTCGAGCAGGGAACTCACGAGGATCTTTTATCGAAGCGCGGCTTCTATGCAAAAATATACAACAGCCAGTATGCGCTCCTGAAATAGCAGAACAGCCTGCTAACTGCCGCGGCGCTTTCGACGTGCGCGGCAGTCTTTTTTTGTGTTGCATATTTGGACTATTTACCGTTGAGCTTGTCTACCTCTGACTTCTTCTTTGCAGTAAGCTCTGTCCATGAGGGTACAAATCCGCACGCTATTGCGTTACGCACCGACTTTATGTTTGACCACGCCGCACAATAGAAAGGCACCTTGCCGCGTTCAAACGTTTCGGCAGCTATGCGCGACGTTAGCGCCATCGCTATCCCCTGTCTTCTGTATTCCGGCAATACATCGATGCCGATCTGCCACATGGTTTCACAGTCGGCCGAGCATCCGGCAAGCCCAATGAGCTTTGTGCCATCGTAAGCACCTATCGCAAGCATATCGTACTCTTTGCGTTTTTTGCAAAGAGCGTTCTGCCATTGCGGCAGGTAGAGAGGCTCAAATTCGTCTTTTTCGAGTATGCGCACCTTATAATTGCACGGTAGTATCTGCATCCTTCGTACATCAGGAAGAAAGTATTCTGCCATAAAGCAAATGCTAAGTCCATGCGGCGCGATCTTTTCCGACAATACATTCATGTTCGGCGTCTCAAAGCAGCAATACGGAGGGTAAGTCGATATATATTCGCTGACTGTTTCGGCCGTTTCGGCGCTCGTTGAAGTAACAACATTTCCGCCATATGAAACAAGGTTGCATTCAAATGGCAACTGCAAATATTTGCGGGCGCGCGGATCAGCTTTCGATATGACGGTCACGTTTTCGTTTTTTAAGAAATCATCGGCCGCACAAGCAAGATCTATCGCCGATTGCTCCATGGCGATAGCAAGTATCCTCTCATTTGTCATGTTGTTAATCCTCCGGTATATTGTAACATGCCGTTTATATATAATAATACGCTTTAACCCATTATGCGTATACACCGCCAAGCTTCAATAAGCCGGTCAAGTTTGAACGCTGCGTTTGCCGGGCTTGTTGACGGCAGATACGACGTCATATTCATATACTGCGGCGAATATTTTTGCATGACATCATATGCGCGTCTTCCATTACAGAATATATGTGTTATGTTCGTCCCCGAAACAATGCTGTCAATATTCGTCGGAACGATTCCGGTGACGCTGCTGTCCGAACTCAGCCATATATCGCACTCACATATCGCGTCGTACAGCGCAACGTGATTCCTGATGAGCGCGGACTTCTTTTCGTTTATATTTCTGCTCAAAAAACCTTCGTCTCCGAATACGCCTGCCATTACCGGCCAAAATCTATTCTGAGGGTGCATATAGTAAAATCCCTCCGTCATCGAGCGTACAGACGGGATACTTCCAAGCACGAGTACTCGGCTGTTCATACTCTTAACAGGCTCATACGGATGTACAACATGGCGTATGTTATCGTTCTTTATTTTCCCCATACACTTTGATTTCAGCAAATGGTTAGCTCATACCTCCCCTTTCTGAAACTCTATTATATCACAGAACAATGAAGTTTGACACGAATACCCAGCATTCAGAGCGCAGCTAAAAAAAGTCAAGAAAGGCGCACCTGCAAAATTCACATAATAATCCGAGAGTTAAAGTATTTTTTCTGAAAGTCCACTTGCCGGACAATCTCATCCTTGCTAAAAACAACATTTTTAGGCGCTGCCGCCCATTTTTCTTCTACTCTGCACGATGGCAATAATTCTGCCCGTAAACTCTTTCAAGGAATAATTAACGCCCGGTGTATACGCATTCTGTTCTTCTCCATCCGGAGCAACTACACCTTGAATATATCCGTAGTTTATCGGATAACAGATATTTTTGTGATTGGGGCGGCAATTTCCGATAGGACGATTTAGAATTACCGCAATATCTGTATCCGGATTTTCAGAAAGCTGTCTGAGCATCTGCAAAATTGCCTCTAATGAATAGTTTACACATTTCAAATAACGAATAATGATAAGACGCTGTATATCCTCATCCGTATAGACATGATATCCATTCTGTTTTCTTTTGACAGTAAGCAGACCATTCATTTCCCAATTTCTCAAAGAGTCCATTGAGATACCTAAGTATTCAGATACTTCTTTTCTCTTGAAAAGATGAGAGCTTTCCGGTACACCTCCGGAAAGTATCTGCTTTACAATCATGATTGCCTTCTCGGCATTGGAACGTTCTTGTTTAATCTGTTGCAGATAATCTTCCGTAAGTGAAAAAGCAGTCTTGAAATCACCGGTGGCCGATGCTTTTACCATCTGCAAGATTTTCTTCCTTAAACCATTCTGTAAGACTTCAACTTGAAGAGCAAGTCGGGCAAGTTTGAATTGTTCTATATGAAAATCTGCAAATATCCTGTATCGGTTAGACTTTCGTTCCGGTTTTGGGATTAGGCCCAGTTCCTCACACAGTCTAACTGTATTGGGTGTATTCCTATTATATTTGCGACCTCTGCGGTTCGATATTTATTCATTTACCAATCATCTCCGTTCCAAAACCATAATACTATAACGCAAAAGTATGGTGTTATAGTGGAGGGTTTATTTTTATCAAAAAAGGATCGTGCTCACCAGGCATACATTGATTACTCTGAAACTTTTCCTCTGACAATGATACTTTTACCGCCACGCTGAAACTATTCGTCGATAAAAGTTTCAGCGTGGCCGGATAGGAGCTGCAAAGCCGCTATCCCATACTGTGATTATCAATCCCTCGATATTTACAAAGAAACCAGCCCAAAGGGCAGAAGTGTCGAAAAGCCTTATACCGCGGGCGTTTTGGCAAAAAGAAAAAGCACGATGGTTTCAATAACAATAGCATCAAAACTATCGTGCTTATTTGCCAAAGAGTAACCAAACGGAGCAGAACGAGGTAAAAGTAAGCAAAAGTAGTGTGTCGACTCCGTTCGACAAATTGAAATTTGATTACTTGTTAAGGCACGACAGAACAAAAACAAGCGGAATATCCATACTAACCGCTGTTTGTTCTGGTGACAATCCTTGTTCAATAAAGCGGAGAACAACTGCATCCAACTTTTCCCCGACCTCAATAATATGCTTGTCTGGGTCATAAAAGCGGATAACTCGCTGGCCCCAACGGTGTTCATACAATTCGTGAACATAGCATATGTCAAAGGATTTCAGATGATTGCAGAAGGCATCCATATCATCTTCTTCAAAATAGAGCTCCCCCGCGTTGTTGGGCAGAGTGACATTATACATACGGATAAATGATTTCCATGTATCAAGTGTTTGTAAGACAATCCCGCCATCCAAGGTGACATTTGCGCCGAAGTTGGCAACAACATTCAGCCCTAATACATTGTGATAGAATTGTTTGCTTATGTCCATATCTTTTACGGCAATCAAGGTGCTTGTGTATTTCATATTTGCCACCTACAAATTCTTATTTATCGAACTGATTATACAGCAGAAAGGACGGATTGTGAAGTGAAATATCCTTCGGATGTGAAATAATGACCTACGGTCATTGTGAAATTTTCCGTTTGCGCGAAAAGTGAAATGAAATAAATCCCTAACGCGCCGCAGCGCATTTCACATGGCGAAGCCATATTTCGCGCCGGTCAGGCATTTCACAAATCCCGGAAGGGATTTATTTCACTGAAAAGAAACAACCTTTGTCCAGCAGACAAAGGTTGTTTCTTTTCTGGTCGAGGCGACTGGATTTGAACCAGCGGCCTTTTGGTCCCGAACCAAACGCGCTACCAAACTGCGCTACGCCTCGAATGGAGCCAATGTGGGGATTCGAACCCCAGACCTGCGCATTACGAGTGCGCCGCTCTACCTACTGAGCCACATTGGCACTGCCGACAGTTCATAAGTATAGCATCAAAAACTTATTTTGTCACTATTTTTTTCAAAAAAGGCATAATATTTTTCATATATTTTTTTGTGGAGACGTTTTTGCTTAAAATCCGCGCTTCCTGCGCGTCAACTCAATAAGGCCGAGAGGCGTCAGATTCGTGGACGAGCAACGTCCTCTGTCTGCGCGCATACATTCTCTCAGTTTGGCAAGCACTGCGTCCCGTTCGGCGGGTTCATCCATATCGATTATGTCTACTATCGCAATCCCTCCAACATCTCGCAGCCTCAATTGCCTTACCACCTCGCGAACAGCGCAAATATTTACGTTGAACGCCGCACCGTTTGTTGCGTCGGAGCCGACGAAGCCGCCCATATTTACATCTATGACCGTGAGCGCTTCAGTCTTGTCAATTACGATGTATGCTCCGTTCTCGAGGCGCACTATACGCTCGTTTCGCTCATTCGCGGCGTCGTTGAGTTTTGTCAGCATTTCGGTGCATTCTGCCTTGTCCGCACATATTATCGGAGCATATTCGCCGCCGAGCGCTTCAAGTACATAATCGCGGCATTCCGCGCAATCGACATAGATTTTATCTATTTCAACATTTGAGCATTCGTTTCTCAATCTTCGCAACGCGTACTTATTTGCATCATGCAGCTTTTTCGGTGCGCGCTCGGTTTTGCTTCTTTGAACAAATCCATCTATACGCCGCTTATTTTCAAGCGCTTCAGTCATTATTTCCGAGTCATCTGCCGTAGCCGCCGCAGAGCGCATTATAACGCCGCAGTCTGTTTTTTCGGCTATAGATTTTCCCAAAGCCTCAAGCCTGCGACGCGCACCGCTCTCTGCACGTTTCGACAGCTTAACACCTCTTTCGTTAGCTATCAACACGCATGTTTTGCCAAAAAGTTTAAGTTTTCGCGTAAGCATAACACCCTTGTTACCGAGCGCATCGCGCACAACCTGTACGAGAACCTCATCGTCACGCTTTAGCGCAGCTTGAATACTTTGTTTACCTATGCACGCATCTTTTGCGAACAGTGCTCCGTTCTTGCCTTCGCCTATATCGACAAACGCACAACAGATGTCCGGCGATACGTTTTTTACGCGCCCGACATATATTGAGCCTGTAAGACTTTTTTCGTCGTCTTCCAAGACTATCTCATTTATGCATCTGTCCTCGGCGAGACCTATGAGCCGCTCACCGCCGCGGCAGCTTATCACAAGCTCTGTAATCATTGCTGCTTAAACTTGGGTAAAACCACACCATGCTCCGAATATATGGCGCATCTGTGCACGTCCGTGACAGCATTGCACCCCCACTTTTCTTCGAATGACTTAAGGAGGAGTTCCATGTTAAGCCCGCCCGACACGTTTAATTGTCCAATCACCTCAATGAGCGCCGTGTTTTCAGCAACTGATATTACCCGCATTGAGTATATCATCGGCCTTATATCAATCTCTTTATCTCCGCCTTTGGTGCGCTTTATGACGTTTATGCTGTCGCCGAGATACTCCTCCATTGAGCTCGACAGCGTTTTGAACACGTCTGCATCATCTGTACGCATCATAACAATATATCTTGCCGCATACATAAGTGACGTAAGCGACGGCAGCTTTTCAGGCGCGTCATACGCCTCCGTCACAGCAAATCCCTTCGGCAGCGTCTCGTTCATACGATTCATGAATTCAGCAGGATTCATGTGTTTAGTGAGCTTCACGTCGAACCATTCGGAGTCGCTCGTGTAGCCAAGCGACAACGCCGTTGCAAACGACACAATGGAATGTGGATTAAAGCCCTCTGAATAAGCTACGGGTATCTGTGCGCGCCTGAATGCACGCTGAAAAAGCCTCTGCACGTCAAGATGCGATGTAAAACGCACCTCTTTACCTTTACTGAACTTTGCAATAATCCGCATATCTTTCACCAAAACATCCGTTGCAGCCCTTGCGGCAGTCCTTCGTTACTGCGCAGCGCATGGCCTTCTCATACTCCTTTATAAGATACTCCTTTTCCACGACCATATCTATATGGTCCCACGGAAGCGGCTCGTTCACATCGCGTCTCCTGTTTGCGAAGCAGTGCGGATTAAGTCCGTTCTCCTCAAACGCACTATCGTACGCTTCGCGCTTGAAATGCTCGTCCCATGAATCAAAACGTGCGCCGAACGAATACGCACTTTCAAGTACGCCTGCAAGCCGTCTGTCGCCGCGCGCAAACACCGCCTCAAGCGCGCTCGTATACGGCGCGTGGTACGCGAAGTCGACGCCGCGTATACCTTTTAGCGCATCTTTCAAAAGCCGTTGCTTCTCCATTATGCGCTCAACCGTATCCTGTGGTTCCCATTGGAACGGTGTAAATGGCTTTGGCACAAACGACGAAACACTAACGGTTATTCTAAGCCCCTTCGCGCGCTTCTCCTTCGGCACAGAATAGTACGCGCCGGCAACCTTCCGCGCAAGCTCCGCGATGCCTAAAAGGTCCTCATCCGTCTCCGTTGGCAGTCCGAGCATAAAATAGAGCTTTACGCCGCTCCAACCGGATTGGAAAGCGTCAGTTACGCTCCTTAAAAGATCGTCCTCGCTTACTCCCTTATTTATTACGTCGCGCAATCTCTGAGTTCCGGCTTCCGGTGCAAATGTCAGCCCCGTCTTCCTGACGGTCTGAATCTTTTCAAGGTCGTCCTTCAAAAAAGAGTCAATCCTAAGCGACGGCAAAGACACCGAAACGTGCTTGTCCTCAAATTCGTCCATTATGCCCGGCACAAGCTCGTGTATGGCCGAATAATCACCCGAGCTCAGCGAAAAAAGCGATATTTCATCGTATCCCGTGCAGTCCGTAAGCTCCTTGGCCATGTTCATTAGCGTGTCGAGACTGCGCTCGCGTATAGGTCTGTAAATGAATCCCGCTTGGCAGAATCGGCATCCGCGCGTGCATCCCCTGAAAAGCTCAAGCGCTACCCTGTCGTGAACTATCGCCATATACGGCACTATTGGTTTACCTATATAGTCAGCGGTGTCAAGATTTTTGAGTATACGACGCTTCACTGTGTCAGGCGCATCGGAAACAAGCTTTTTCATGCCGATAAAATCGCCTTTTTCGGAGTATTCCGCTTCATAGTACGACGGTATATACACGCCCTCTATCTTTGAAAGCTCTGTAAGAAGCTCTTGCTTCGACGAACCCTTGCGTTTCATTGCAATATATGTATCCATAAAATCGCTTATAAGCTCTTCGCCGTCGCCGATGAGCACTGCATCCATAAATTCTGCAATCGGTTCGGGATTACATGCGCACGGCCCGCCGCATATAATAAGCGGCATGCTTTCGTCTCTGTCAGCGGCACGGAACGGTATGTGAGAAAGGTCGAGCATCATTAGTATGTTCGAATAGCACATCTCGTATAAAAGCGAAAAACCGATAATGTCAAACTCATTCAGGTTGCGCTTCGTTTCGAGCGAAAACACAGGTAAATTGCGCGAACGCAGTTCTTTTTCCATATCCACCCATGGAGCGAACGCGCGCTCGCACACTGTATCTGTGCGTTTATTAAGCACGTTGTAGATTATTCTCGACCCCAGATGAGACATGCCTATTTCGTAAACATCGGGAAAGCATAGCGCAAATTTAGCTTCGCCGTCGGTTTTTTCCGTCATATTAAGCTCGCCTCCCATATATCTCGCGGGCTTTTCAACGAGCTTTAATATATCACCGAGCAAATCTATATCCAATTATTACCTCCGTGGCTCGTGCCGTCATTTTTCTTTAGTTATTTTAACACTATCGGTTGTAGCGGTCAAATAGCCTGATACATGGCGCATCCGCCCCATATTTTGATATTCCCGACAAAAGCATACTCTCGTCGATGCTCCCTCTGACGCCCATATTGTCGTCAACAAGCAAAACTATGTTATAGCACCCGGCAGAAAGCATCTTCATCGCCTCGCCCATCGGCAGCGACATATGTACCGCCGTCTGCTTTACGGCAACGCTCCCGTGATGCCTTATCGTGTCAGAGCGTCTGATTATAGCTCTTACGTTTGAGCCGCTGCGGCTGCGCATCTCCTTAATAGCGGCTGAAACTAAAAATGCTCCCATCACGGGCATCGTTATGTTGAGTCCCTCGTATATCACTCCAAGCGTACCGAGCACTGTCATACATGCGCCGATGACTACGCCGCACCATGCTGCAGCCGTCGTAGCCGTTCTCTCCGCAAGTTTTACACTGAGCACCGCGCGGAGTATGCGTCCGCCATCCAACGGGAGGGCAGGCAAAAGATTTATTATGGCTATGGAACCGTTAAACACGCAAAAACACGATAAAAGTTCGTTTGCAACAGTCGATCTTCCGCAAAAAGCGGCAGCCGTAACACACATGATTATGCTGCTTACCGGCCCTGCCGCCGCTACGGCTATTTCTGCGCCAACTGTGCTAAGTGAACCGCTCTTTAGCCGCGCAACAAACCCGAACGGCTGAATTTCTATGCATACGACATCAAACCCAAGTCTTCCCGCTATATATGCGTGACAAAGCTCGTGCACGGATAACGACAAAAACGCGACCGCAAACATTTCCGCTGCCCCAAATATAAACGCTGCCGGAAAAGCAAGCAGCACTATGGGACTGCATTCAATCGCCGTCCCTCTCACCGAGCATATACGCATTATGTTCTCTTAAGGCTCTCTTTAATATACTTTTCAATACCCTGCGGCCTGCCATCCTTCAGTATCGTAATATGAACGATGCCTTCCAAAGACGATACGCCCAAAAGATCGCCTTTTTTCAGTGGTTGTCCCTCCTCAACCATTATGTCGCCAAATCCGTAAATCGTCGTCTGCACATCATCGTCATGCTTCACGGTCACGAAGCGCCCAAGCGTATTATCCTCCCCCACCGTCTTGACGATTCCGTCAAGCATGCAGACAAGGTTAGCTTTTTCGCCGCATTGAAGGCGTGCAAGACATCCATCCTCTAAGAACTCTATACTCGCAAACTCGACGGGTACAATCATTTTATTGCTTTCGACAAATACGTCCATAAGTCCCGGCAGTTGTACGAATTTCAGCTTGCCGAGCGTTTCGTCAACTTCACCGTCCTCAGCCCCCATTGTCTGCGTAAGGCGCGCATCGGTTTTCGGCGTTTTGGGCGAATCCACCCATTTTATAAAAAGAACAAGCGCACACGCTGATACGCAAATGCCGAACTTTATCGCTATCGACGATGCCGCCGACAAGTCGTGTGCGCCTCTGATGCGCCGTTTTTTTGCCGTTGTTTTTTTATTGCTTTTTAGTGAGTTAAAATACCCAAATCTACTCGTTCGTGTTCTGCTCGTGTCCTCCGATACGAAATCCGAAAGCTTGATTCTGTTGTCGTCCATTTCGTACACCCCCGAATGAATTAAGAATGTACTAAATAGATATGCCTATAAACTGTGTTTTATCTCTTTTGCGGCCGCCGCATATGGACATTGAGCACTATGCCCACTACCATCATATTCGTCAGCAGGTTTGAACCGCCATAGCTTATGAACGGCAGAGGTATTCCGGTAACAGGCATAAGACCTATATTCATACCTATGTTTTCAAACGTATGCGCCATAAGCATTCCGATAGCGCCTGTAACCATACATGTTCCAAAGCTGTCATTTGCTTTTATAGCCGTCCACAGCCATCTGAAGGCAAGTGCAAAGTATAAGCAGATTATCGCAACTCCGCCCACAAATCCAAGCCCTTCGCCGATGCCCGCAAATATGAAGTCGGTATGCCTTTCAGGCACAAATCTGAGCTGCGCAAGTGTCCCCTGCGTGAAATATCCTTTACCGTAGAGCTGCCCCGAGCCTATGGACATTTTCGCGCGAATTACGTTATAACCGCTCTTGAGCGGGTCTAGTTCAGGGTTTAAGAACACGTCTATACGCTTACGCTGAAAGTCGTTGAGCACATAAAAGTAAAGCAGCGGAGAGCCAATTAACATTGCAGCGGCAGCGGAAACGATCCATTTCCAGCTTATACGTCCCACAAAAAGTATGATCATCAATATTACAATCAGCACAAGCGCCGACCCCAAGTCGTTCTGCATTATAATCAAGCCTGCCGGAAGCGCGCAAAGAGCAACGCATATCATTATATCCTTAAATCGTACAAGCTTTCCGTCATTATCCATGGCGGCGCTCACATATTTTGATATTATGACAATAAGCGTGACCTTTGAAAGCTCTGCCGGCTGAACCGCACGGTTAATTGAGTCCAGTGCAAACCATCCCTGCGCTCCGCCTCTTATGACGCCGAAAGCGAACAGTAGGAGTATCACGCCTATGTTTGCAATATATATATAATTGATTACGGATTTATATATATGGAAGTCGAAAACAAGCATCACAAGCATGGCAGCGACACCTACAAGGAAGTTTTGCGCCTGTCTCTGAACAAATTCAAGATTGAGCTTCTCAAGGTAATCGCTGAGCGTCCTTTCGCTGCCGCTGAAAGGAGAAGCCATTATGCTCGCAATGCTCACAAGGCCTATCGCAACAAGCGCCAAAACGACGATTATCGTAAACCAGTCTATTCGCAAAGCTTTTTTCTTTTTTTCTCTGCTGTTTTCTATCATTACGGTTCGTCCGTTCCGAACATCCGATTTACTTCGTCATAAACGCTCATATATCGCTCAAGGGTATCGCGCAGCACAATAGGCCTAAGAACACGCATTTCGGTCTCCTCAGCTTTGCCGAAAATCATCATATCGAGAAGTGTCGCCGCGTATACGCCGACGTTGTAGCTAGGGTCACAGCAAACACCGTACAGGTCGTTTTTTTCAAGATGCTCGATGTTCTTCTCCGTAAGACCAAAGCCAAATATCGATATGGTTATCGATTTAAGAAGCGATTCCGAAAACGGCGGCAGTGTAGGCTCGGCATCGCCTATTTCCGGCGTCTTGCCCGGCAGTTGCGATGGAGTTTCCGTCGGAGCGGGTGTCTTTTGCGGCGTATTTGTCGGCTTTGCGCTCGGCTCACCGCCCCGCTCTTTAAAAAGCGCCGATGCCTTCTTTCTCGCCTCAACGGCAATATTAGTCTCATCGCTGGTGAGCGCTATAATGCCCTTTATCTCCCTGTGTTCGAGTATGTATTCGGCAAGCTCATCCGTCGCAACCTGCTCATCGGCCGATGTGCGTGTAAAGGATATCACGCCGTACATCGGGTAAATTTCCCTCACAACCTGCGTACAGGCGCTATACGCTCCGTCCACATCTGCGCCGTAAACAAGTATTCGGCCCGATTTCAGATTTCTTTCTTTCATCCTTTCGCCAAGCGCAGAGCAAAGCTCCCTTATGTACTCCGCATCATCGATATATATGCGCGAATCAGTTCCGTCAATAGGTTCGGCGCTGAGCGCGACGACGCGCATTCCGTACGTCTTGGCGAGCTTTACAGCTTCAGCCATATCGTCGCATTCGTCGATAACAATACCCTTGCAGCCCCTTTCGGCGGCGGTCTTAACGGCCTCGCAAGCGCTTTTTCCTTTGAATTTGAAAAGCATTGCCGGACGATTAAGCTCATTTGCAGTCGTCAGAAAGCCATGCATGAGCACATTAGTATCCGTGTCGCCATCGTCGCTCACGACAAAGCCAATCATATCGTGATATACGCTCGACGAATCCGCAGGTATGGGCATAGGAGCGTTCGGTGAAGGCGTAGGGGCAATATTGTCTTCGCCGTGTGCGCAGCCAATTGCAGCCACACACATAAGCGACATCATTAAAGCAATAATCCGCTTCAAGTTTCTTCCTCCGAAGGGTTATACGCGGCGTTGAAATTCTTCTTCACCGCATTCATATTGATTTTACTTCAATCTATCCGCTTTGTCACCGAATTTATTTAATAATTAACGGATGCTTCACAAAATCACTAGATAATATATCGCGCCGTCTTTTCACCCGCACTTATAAGCTCTCTGCGCTTATCGTCGTATCCGGGTCTGCCCAAGAGCGCATATGTCGCGTTTTTTCCCTCTTCAACACCCGGCTGGTCGAACGCGTTTATCGACAGAAGCTCGCCGGCAAACGCCGTCTGAAGCTCCAAAAGGCATATGAGCTGCCCAAGCGTAAAGGCGTTGACCTCAGGCAGTATTATTGTCTTATTCATATGTCCGCTTTTCGTTACAGCATACTCCGTCGCCCTGCGTTCGCTATTTATAAGCTCATTAAGCGTATGGCCGCTCAGGAAAGCAACGTCCGGTATATCGTCGAACGCATGCGGTATCTCTACACGCGCCCTAAAATTCTCCACGGCAAGAAAAGTCAGTGTTTTATCAAACGGACCTTCAGTATAAAGCTGTACCTGCGAGTGCTGGTCCGTGACGCCAAGCGCTTTCACGGGCGTTTGTCCGCAGCGCACCTCTTCTCCGGCATTGTTTACACGCTTTCCGAGCGATTCGGCCCAAAGCTGCGCATACCAATCCGCCATGTATTTAAGCGAATCCGCGTACGGCATCATGACGCTGATATTACATCCTTTCTCCATTGCGCATACCTCGAGCGCGGCGCTCATATATGCTGGATTGGCATAAATGTTGCGTTCGGAGCAAATTCCGTCCATATACTTTGCGCCGTCGAGCAGCGCGTCGATATCTATACCGCACACCGCCGCGGGTAAAAGCCCGACCGGGCACAACTCGGAAAACCTGCCGCCCACGCCGTCCGGCACAAAAAAAGTCTCATACCCCTCCTGCTTTGCTATTTTGATAAGGTTTCCCTTATGTTCGTCAGTCGTAGCAATTATGTGCTTACTGTACGCTGCGCCAAACTCTCTGCGA
>JABLTK010156172.1_pt1 | contig 22378 bp, 23 predicted proteins | sample 7160131 | NCBI WGS metagenome assembly JABLTK01 (sample SAMN14651221, study PRJNA627086) | human gut metagenome | isolation source: feces | host: Homo sapiens
TTGATTCTGAAGTTTTTAGACTCAAGTCATCTAAATCAATGGTAAATTTATATAAAATTTATAATTGTTTAGATAAGTGAGTTATTTTACAAAATTATCTTAACAAAGAAGGACCGGTTTATTTCTAAACCGGTCCAGGTGAACAAAAATGGAGACAAGTAAATACATTTTGAATGAACAAGGGAAAATTAAGGTAAAAAAAGTGGAAACAATCCAAACATTGCACCTGCCAAAAATTCTCCCAAATTTGTTGCTACAACCAAAGCGGGATTGAACTTTTCAAAAATCCAATGATCCCTTTCAAAAAGCGTATGACTAATTGCATAAATTGGACTAACCAACAAACCAATTAGAATGAAAGGATGGTCAAGGTGCATATCATAACCGAAATATGTTGGAATCCAAGAAATTAAATAAAGTCCAATACACGGGCAGGTGTAACGTAATCCCATATAAACGAAATCATAAAGGAAGCCATACCAATGTTTCTTTGGAATAATCCAATCACAAACATAATGATACCAACGTTCATTATAGCGACGAATTGTTTCTTCCGATGGTAGTTGATCACGACCTTCATCAAAACAGGCACCGTGACCACGGGACCAAAATTGAATATAAGTAAAAGCTGCAAAAAAGATTGAGAAGGACCAAAGAGCAACTTGAAGAGCTTTACCGGTGAAAAGTAAACTTAAAACCGGTTTAACCAAAAAGAAGGTGATTGGAATTACAACAAGAAAGTAAACAAGCACTTGAGGCCAACGACGGGGGGTATCAAGAATTTTCTTACCGAAATCACATCCACCAAACCATCTGCGCCAAAACATAAAAAATGGGACAGTAAACAAGCAAGCTAAGATTTTATATGTCATTTTATTTTCCTACGAAAGTTTAAACCTGTAGGAAAATAAAAGAAAATTTTACTTTTCCTGATCCTTCCCTATAACATAAAAACCTTCAATACAACAATTCAGATAATCAATGACTTTCTGATTCAAAACTTCATCAGGATCGCCATCTTTATCCAAACAAAAATCTTTGATATACTCCCAAGCACCATCTGATTCAACATAATCAAGAGCTTTTTCAAGCTGGGCGTTATGATAATCATCGTCATCATAAACCCAGCAACCCGAACCAACCGCTAAATGTGGTTCAACCCCGTAAGGATTGGAATCCCATCTTGAGCTGTTCAACGAGCTTTCATCAATTTCAAGCTCTTGAACAAAATCTTCAACCCCTTCAATCTCTTTGAACGTCAAGTCGGAAAAGGCAACCCTCCGAACTCGAACCTGATCACCATACTTAGGATCCTTCCATTCGACCTTCAAGACATATTTAACGATATCATTATCAATTCGCATATCATTAATCAACTTCTCAATTTGAACACGAGCACCTCGTTCCGGTTTAAAAGGAACAAATTTCTTTGTTTCCCTATTATACTTTGAGCTTGAGCAGGCGTAAAATATTTTATCCTGCACCGTCCCTTCCCGAATAATTTTGGAACCATCACGATTTTTAACCGTAAATTGATATTTAAAAGTAATCATTTCTTATCTCCCCTTAAATTTTATACTTTAGTATAATATGAAATCTCTTACAAATCAAGAGAAATTTTCACTTTTTTCAAAAAAATCACAAAAAAAATAAGCCGGTTATCAAAAAACCGGCTCATTCTTAAAAAGAAAATCAAATTTACCAAGTAAAACTTTCCGCACTACGAATGGCTTCAACCTGCTTATAAAATTTCTGCTCAAGATTATTTTCTTTGTAGCAACCACGCAACTCAACACTACACGTTGGTGAATTAGCCATCACCCCGCGACAAAACATACATCCGTGCGCCCCAATGACCATAACAGCTGAACCGGCACTATTAACACCAACCAACCAATCATTACCATTATAAAGACAATCCGCAAGATTCTTGGCAAAATGTTCCTGCAACATAGGATACTTGCAAATTTCCCGAGTCAACCGGGTCAACTTACTCAACCCTAAAACCTTGGCATCTTCCCCTTTCTTGGGAATATAAGAAACAAAAACCTGATACTTAACCGGTAACAAATGATGAGGACACAAACCAATGACACCATCTTTAATGCCTTGGGTAATCATACCCAACTCTTCACCTTTCTGAGCGGAATCAATCTTAAACGTCTTCATAAAGGAAGCAACATTTCTTGCAATTTCATCCTTAGGACGACACATTTCAGCAAAAGCATCAGCAGCTCGCTTATCCGTCCCATAATAATTTTCAAGATCCATCTCATCAAACTGACCGGCGGAACAAACCTGCTTAATCCATTCCATCTTCAACCGATAAGATTCATACAACAAATCCATATTCAAATCTAAACGTTCAACTTTAGCCATTCGTTTTTTCTCCTTTGAAAGTTTCTTGGCATACAAAATCAAACCATCTTACATTCTCACAACAAACATACCAATGATTCAATCTTATATCCTTAACAACTTCCCAATTTAACCAAAACCTAAATCCCAATCATAAAAAACTAACCAACCAAAGTTAAAATCCCTAATTCACATCCCAATCTATCCATAACTTCATAAACTCCAATAAAATTTCAATCTTTTCTTAACCTTAGATAGTTTAAATTTTGGTTTAAAATTTCATAAGGTAAGGTATAAAAAATTTATGGTATGGTATCCGGTAGTTGTTTTGAATTGTTTTGAATTGTTTTATGTGTTTTTGGTGGTGGGTTTGTTTTGTTGGTGGTGCATTTTTCTTATAGAAAAAAAAACGGAACAAAACGAATTAAAACGAATTCGGTGGCAACCAAACAAATAATTGGTTATTGTAAGATGAATTTTTTATACACCACTTTTCCTTCATAAACCATCAAACAACCATCTGGTTGGTATGGAAATATTCATTTTCCAATTCTTTGGATGAAATTTTCTGGTTTTTGCATCAAAAATCTGAAAAATTCCTGCTCAAACCAAATACAAGGAGTATATGGATTCGGTCGATTTTCATAAAAAATCGACTTCAAAATTCATTAAATTTTTACTTTTTCTATTCAATAAGGGGAGGTGCCGGTAAGCCAATGCTAATTCCAAAGTGGGACTCAATCAAATTCACCAAACCTTTGAAATCCTCAAGAATCATATCCCAAGTTGTTTTCACGATTTTTTTGAAAACAAAATAAATTGAAACGGGACGTTTGAAAGGTCCTCTTTTTTCAATTTCAGGATCTTTTTCAATGAGATATTCGTAACGCTTTCTAATTGATCTTGTTTCAAATATCCTTGCCTTACAATCGTGCTTTGGGTATAAAATCTTCAAGAAATTTTGCATGATTTTTTGAAAATCCTGCAAAGAAGCAATTAGGATTGCTTTTGAAAATCCGGTGCAATGGGAAAGGTATAAAGTTTTGGTAAAAACTTTTGTCCCTTCTCTTCTGTCCCAGATTATTCTCTTTAGTTTATGGAATTCCAAACCGTAGGTATCCACCAATGCATTGATAATATCATCAACATGATGCCCAAGAAATTTTCTTATGGGTTTTATATTATCTTTAAGGTTTTCCAGCGCTTTGTCATCCATAGCAAAGTTGAAATATCTATGAAATCTTTCATATTCATCCTTTTGAAAGTTTTCAATTCTCTTCAACAGGTCTTTTGTATATTCCGAAAAATATCTACGGCTAACGGATAAGGTCCGGTTTACATTTTCAACATCAAACAACTGCTTCAACTTGAGGTTGTTTTGCTGATAATTGTAACGCCAACAATCCATCAACGCCATAAAAAATTCCGGAACAAGAATTTTCAGGAAGTTTGAAATGTAACCACGTTTCATGATACATTTTCTTTTTTCCATCAAATTCTTTTTGCAGATATCCGCCAAACGATATCCTCTGGTGAAAATATGCTCAATTGTATCTTCTTTGAACGTATTATAATATGAATTGTGGAAAGGAATGGTTTCAGGGGTTTCTACGGAGATTTCAACAGACACACTCTGTTCGGCATCCTTCGAATCCTGTAAAACATAAACTTCCCCAACATTTTTATAAGCGTTTTCGATAGATAACTCAACACGCTTTTCACCACTTTTTTCAAAATAAACGGAAGCGGAACCATGATTGAGTTGGTAACGCTCGCTACTTTTGAAATACTTAAGCATTGCTTCCTTACAATCTTCCATAGGAATATTGTTTTTGGCGCAATCCAATGCTTGCTGATACATCATTTTGTTTGATTGACCAGCTTTAAACGGAACACAAATTTCATCAACAGTTTTAAATCTAGATACTTTTACGACATTTTCAACATCACGCTTCCAAACCCTCGTTGCAGGAGCCAATGTCCATTTCTTAGGTTCGTAAGCTCTAAGCTCAACATTTTTCAACAACTTACAAAAAACAGAACAACATTCAGAATAATACGACTTTTTACGATCAAAACATCTATACACAAAATCATACAAATGATCAACATCAACACAAACATCAATTGGGTTAAACTGTTCCTTGCATATTTCAGCGAACTTGAAGCTCCCCAATTTTTCCAAATCCAAAGGTCGGTAATCGTTTGAGAAAACTAAACATGTATTACCCTTTGGTGACGGAATTTCAACCTTGAATTCCATACCGGAATTCTCTTGAACTTCCAAAACAAACTCTTGAATTTTTCTATTGATTCTTTTGCGCTGCTCTTCATTATATTTATCGTTTAGCTTGACGCAAAGATGAATTCCACCTGAACCTAACCAAGAATATTCAGCAAAGGCATTCTTGTTGTTCAATTTCAATTTTTTAATTAACCGGTTTGCGATAATCAAGGCATTTTTATCGCCCATATTATCAATATCCAGATACAAAATATCCGTAATTTCTTTCCGGTTAAACCCTAAACGGAAGGAATAACCTAAACGACAAAAGTCGGAATTTAAAAATTCCTTATCATATTTTGCTGGATTATTTCCATACTTACTTAATTCTTCCAGATAATACTGATAAAAATCCTTACCGTTTTTAACCTCTTCTAAATCCTTATGTTGGAAAGTCCATTCAATATCCGGAAAATGTTTTGAAATCAAATTTCCACTTTCTGAAACTTTTTCCGGATTTGAAAAAACCCTCTTATAACCACTCTTAAGAGAAATTTTAAAATTATCTTCCTTCAATTTATCCAAAAACTTTTGAAGAGTTCTGATTTCTGGATCACGAAGATGCCACCATTCAATAGCTTGCAAGTATTTGATAAAATCCGGACAATCCTGACGCAAATCCTCAGGATAGATTATATCGTAAATTTTCTTAAACGGAAGACGTTCCATATCTTCACAGCAATGTTTGTGTTTTTCTAGCGGTAGCATGAAAAACGTTTTTTGCCGTTCGTGGAACATCATTTCGAATTTATCAACAAGCGTATTTCTTGGATTTGAATATCTGTTGTTTCTTGGGCTACCAAGGGCACGCATAAACTTATCATATAGCAATTCACCAATGTTGGTGGATTTTCTAAGATGCTTCTTTTTAAAAGCCTCAAGATGGTCACCGGTTCTTTTATCCTGGTGCCAACCTAAACCATTTTGAAAATATGTTGACGTTGCCATAAGAATTGATTTATCATTATTCACAATGTCATAATTTGAAACCGACCAGTTTAATGAATTCCAAGAATGAACTCTTTCCCTGCAGGTTTTTTTATCATAATATGTGGATTCAAAATCAAAACCAGCCAATGCAGTAAGTTCAGAAAGCAAATTCTCAAGTGCTTTACTATACAACCGGTTGGATTTTTCTTCATCTTCCTGACGCCAAACCGGGGTTTTAATAGGAAATTTGTAACCAACCTTTGTCGTTGCTTCTTGAATAGCAAGATTCATCAGGTTACGTAAATCACGAACTTGATGTTTATCAAATTTTCCATATGTTCCTAAACAGGATTTTTGATGTTGATTGTTTGGTTTGGTTGGATTTTTTAAATCTTTGTTTTGTAACTGCATTTTGACCTCTGCACTGTGTATGTTACTTTTTAACCTTTGAAAACATTCAACTTGGCCTAAACGTTTCCAAAGGTGCTAGCTATTTGAATGATACACAGGACATTCAACAGGAGTTTTCCAAGACTCTTTTCGCTAGCAATCTAACTTAACAGAAAATTAAAATGATCACCCAAAGAATCATCAAAAGGCACGAATTTTTTCTTCTCAATAGTACAATCTTTTTTCAATTTAATGATATTTTCCAACTCGTGAGCACGTTCAGCAAACGGTTTGACAATGTCAAGGTCGTAAAATTCATTATAGTTCTTGACTTTGTTCAACTCTGCAACAATTGGTCCACGTCTTTTACCTTTGAAAATCCCTTCAATCCTATCTGAAGAATCACCAAAACAAATTTTATGCAAAACAATCTTTTTGAAACTTTCCAAACCGTTGAATTTTTCAGCAAGGTAATGAGAATCCTTAACCTGACCTTCTTTGTATGGTGAGTATTGAATTGTTTTGGAATCCGTTAGCTGCATCAAATCATTATCTGAAGAAAAGATATAAAATTGCACATTACTTTCTTTTGTTATGTTGAATTTTTTCTTCAACTTTTCTTTTGCAGTGCAAATCATATCATCGGCTTCCTCTTGACTATTATATAGATGAAGCCCTGGAAATGTTTTGAGATAACTTTTCAAAATTGATTTAACTTGAGGGTCAATCATCTGAGGACGATCCTTTTTATATTCCTCAAGCATTTCTTTTTTCCATTGAGGAAAGCCATCATAGCAATAAACCGGAAAGATTGTTCGACATTCCTGCTCAGCAAAACTCATACATTGCAAGACTTTGCTTCGAACCAAATCTTTTGATTTATGGACGATGAAATTATGATGAGGATCCTTCAAAATAGCAAGCGCCCCATTATATCCAATGTATAAAAATGGACTTATATCAAAAAGAAGAAATCCAACATCAAATTTTTCGTTATTTTCCTGAGGCATCCTTTTCTTTCTCCGCTTCTTTCTTTGCAATTTCGATGGATTGCTTGATTAAGGTGTTGTAAGGTCCAACCACTGCATCAACCAAAGCCGGAATATCAAAAGCTTCCACAATTCGGTCATCATCAATACCAGCCAAACGTTTACAATCTTTCTTCAAGCAATCAATTCCATATTCCAGAGCACGTTGAGTTTGCTCAATTAAAGCACCATCACCAATCAAACTCATTCCTTGGATAATTGCGGAGGTTACATAAAACTGAACCGCTTCCCGAACATTGTTTGTGATTTTATCCTGCAAAGCACGAATTGCAAGTTCTTTTTCTTCCTTGTTGATATCAAGCATTTTTGCCATTTTTAATCTCCTGAGTTTAAAACCGAATGTAAATAACTAACCTCAAAGGAATCTAACAATTTACCTTTTTCCTTTTTAATCAGTTGGCAACAAAATTCACGACTTTCGTCAGTTTTCAACCATTCCAAGAAATGCTCCAAATGCCTTGGATTGATATTGTCTTTATAAGCAAGAATGTTTGGTTGAAAATTTTTCTTGATTCTTGAAAAAATATCTTTGACAATAACCCGTCGAATTTTATCACGATCCTGTTTGTTTAAAATTCCTTTATAAAGGATTGGTTGAATTTCACGTTGGAAAATGCTTGTTTGATAATTTTCCAAAATATCATAAATGTAACGATTTTTCTCTTTTTTAACCACTGGAATTCCATAGTGTGTTTTGGTTTTGATATATTCAACAAACTGATCTGAAACTTGCTTAATAATTTGACAACCCTTGATCAGTTTCAAATTTTCCACAAAATCCAAAATCAATAAAACCTTACATTTTCTTCCACTTTTCAAAAAGGAAAATCCATGTTTGCGGTAATACTGCAAAGAAGGCACAATCAAAACCTCACAATCCCCACTATCATTTTCCATAAAACCGATTGTAACTTTTCCCTTTAAGTAATAGAAAACCTTTTGAATCGACGTGTTTGAAATCCCGATAATTTTCATTTTTATGCTACCTTTTCTATGACTGAAGAATTGTTTTCCAAGTGAATTTTATATTCCCGAGCACCTTCAATATAAAATTCCTGTTGAGTCATTGGTGTTACAACAATAACCTTTGGAATAATTTCCTGCAAGGTTCTGAAGAAATTCTGGGAAATTACCTTACGGTTAACATCAGAAATTCCAGCTTCCATTTCGTCCAAAACCACAAAATCTGTTCTCAATGACGGTGGAATAAATGGGAGCAAGCTTAATAAGCTCAATAATATAAAGCAACGGCTTTCACTTCCACTCAACATACAAACATCACTTGGTGGACAATTATTTCTTGTAGCCATTATGTTGAAGTTGGTTGAATCCACATTGACGGAAAATTCAATCTCCTTATTGAAAACCAGATTTTTGAATTTGTTCAAGTTTGCACAATACAACTCAGCAAGATGTTTAATTTGCCAAACTCTTATACCTTTTGCGGAATAGGCTTTATCCAAGGCTTGATAAATTTCAAGTTTCTCAAGGTCCTTATCAATTTCGGATATTCTATCTTTCTTTTTGGTAATTTGGTCATTTTGCTCGTTACCAATGGCAATCTTACTTGTCAATTCCGAAATTTTATCATTCAGCTCACCCAATTCGGTTTCCAAAGAACCGATTTTTTCTTCCAGCTCCTCAACATTCAAATCCTTGATATCATTATAAGGTTCAAGGTTGGTAAGGATTTTCAAATCATTTCTAAACCCTGAAATTCTTCCTTCGATTTCCAACTTTTCGTTGGATAATTCCTTGATTTTATTTTCATCGACCGGTTCACAATCCACCAATCCTTTAATCAATGATTTGTTTGCTGTTTGAAGGGCTTCAATTTGTTTAGCCTTTTCCATGTTGACTTTTGCTTCGGTAACCTGCTCACGAAGCTTTGATAATTTTTTATCAAATTTATCACCGATTTGAGTCTTTTCTTTCTTCAAAACTTCAACGTCAACAAATTCCAGATTATCAGGAATTGAAAAATATTCCTGAACCTTTTCCTTATATATAATGAATCTGTTACACTTTCCATTTTCTTCGGTTAAGGTTTGAATCAGGTTTGAAATTTCTTCAGGATTTAAGATTTGGCCACAGGTAGGACAAACTTTTTCACCTTCCAAACTTTTCAGCTTTGAAATAACGCTTTGGTTGTTTTTCAATTTACCTGAAAATGTTGCATATTTTTCCTGATATTTTTCCAAACCAAGGTTTATGATTTTCTCTGGAATTTCGGATTTCAACTTTTCTTTTGTTTCAATCTGATGATTGGTATTTTTAGCTTCCGAAATTTTCTGATCAATTTCTTTGATTTTAGCTTCTTTTGAAGCCGCAAACTCCTTACCTTCATCAACAATTTGGGTATATTGATTTAGGTAAAAATCCTGATTTTCCGGAACCTCACCAATCCGTTCGATATTCTTTTTGTTGTCAGCAACCTTTTTGTTGATAATTTCGTTGTTGTTGAAATTAAACCGATTTGTTTCCAAAGCTTGAATTTGCTTCTTGGTTTCGGAAAGATTCTTTTCCAATTCTTTGATTTCTTCCTCAACCAATCCCTTGGTTAAAGCTTCATTCGATAAACCGTCCTTCAACAAAACATAAGCACGGTATCTGGAAAGTTTTTCATTCAAATCTTTGTAGGTTGGATTGATTTTTGATCTTTTTTCCTGCTCAATTTGAAGCTCCTTATTTAACTCTTCCAAACCTTCCACAAAGGTTAACTCGGAAATTTGACCGACAAGAATTTCCTTCTCATCAATTTCTCTTTTAAGCTGGTTGAGCCGGAGGTGAATTATTTCAGCAACGCCATCTGAAATATTCAGCTTGAAAATGCTTTCGAACAGCTCCTTACGTTGCGAGCTGTTACCACTCAACAAAATGGATGATCGATAAGGCGTTAAATGCACCAAGGAATAATATTGATCTGAGCTAATTGGGAAAATTTTCTCAATTACATCCTTGGCAAGAGCTGAAGTCCTTGGTGAAATATCCTCATCATTTTTTGAGATTTTATAGGATAAGGAATTCTTTTTTGAAACCTGCTTAAGTGAATATTCAACACCATCATTTCGATATTTGATTGCAATGCCGGAGGATTCATTATGCAAAACCTTGGCATCTTTTTTCTTAGCCAAAGGTGGACAACCATCAACAATGTTTGGGATTGAGGAAAACAAAAGGCTTTTCCCTGAACCATTTTGTCCACGAATGCAGGTTATACCTGGTTCAACCTCAAAGGTGGTATCTTTATGAACCACTATATTTTTTAAAGCTACTTTTTCAAGCTCAATCATTTTGAATTTTCCTTTTTAGGTGGAGCAATTCTTTTGACTTCATTAACATTCGGTGACGCTTGCTCACCAAGCTCACGGTTAATTCGATTAACTTCCTTTTTCAAAACTTCAACCAAAGGATTAACCTGGCTTTTCTTTGATTTTTCCTGCTTGATGTTAAAATTTAATATGGTATCTTCCCGTAGCTTGTTTTTCAAATCTTCGGAAAAATTCCCGCTTTGGATAGCAAGAAGTTTCAGCTCCAAACTTCCAATCCTATCAAGCTCCTTGATAAATTCGTCCATATCCAGCTCCAAAGGAACATTCAACTGGCTTGATAAGCAATCTTGAGCCTGCTTAAAACCTTCCACATAACCAATTTTGGTTGAAGCAATTTTAAGCACCACCGCCTTAACCTGCTGAGCAATTTCAATGCTATTTTCAACATAAGGTTGAATATCAACCAGATCCTTTTCAGCAACTTCCTTCTCAAGACCTTCCTTCATTGCATTGTTCCTTCACCATAATGTAGGATTGTTTCAAAGTTGAAATCTTTTTCAAGATGAAATTCGCAAGTTTGAAAAATACTCTTTGCAAGCAACAAACAATCCTTATAGTAATCCTCATTGTCATATTCCGGAAGAATAATTTCAAGCAGGTATGTGATATTTTTACCAAGGCAAAAAGAGTTTTCACCAATTATCTTGAAATCTTCCTCTTTTTCAAATCGGAATCGAACCGGACTAAAATCCATAGTCGATCTATCTTTGAAGAAATCTTCAACTATGTTGTATATACTAAGCAAGTATATACATTCCGGGTCATCTTCCTTAAAGATTTTTTGAATTTTATTGTTTTCAATGAGGATGAGCATTGGTTGTTTTTCTGTTAAATCATATGAGTAACTTAACAGATTTTTCGGATTTCAAATGTCAAGTAAGTGGGAAAATTATATAGACGATCTTTTGGATCAACCAAATTTTTTGCCTCAGGATCTTGTTATTGACGACCGTGATATTCCACAGGCTAAAAATGTTGTAGATTTTTTCTATAACGACCGCTTTATGAAAAATATGGTGCCTGATGGTTTATTTCCACGACAAATTTCAATCCTGCTTCATTTAATGGGTGAATTTTGTCCACGATGCACCGATATGGAATTTTTTGAAAATTTTCCTGTGGATGAAGACGTTGGGAATATTTTTGATCACGTCCAACTTTTGGAATATGGAAAATGCCCAAAATGTGGTGCAAGAAAATCTGAGTTATATTTGTCTGGAGAGCTTGATGTTCCTAATGAGTTCGTCGGAGTTTGTGGCCAGCGTGCTGGTAAATCGGCTTTAACCGCTATGACAATTTCATATGTTTTGCATGAATTTCTGAAGGTCCCAAACCTTGCACGAACCTATAAGCTTTTACCATCATCACCGTTTACCTGTCCTTTGGTGGCTTTATCCTTCAACAAAGCTCTTGAATTACTTTATAATCCTTTATATAATTACCTTTTAAACGGTAATTGGTATAGGGAATATCACGAATTCCTCAAGGACCAGCAAAACAAATTTGATTCGGAAATTTTCAACGTCAAAGATACCTTTACCAGATACCGACATCGAAACATTTTGGTAACACCTTTGGGTCCGGATAAACGCAAACTTCGTGGTAATACGAGTTTGATTGGAGCGGTCGATGAATTGTCGTGGATGATTTCCTCCGGTAAGGATAATATCAAATTCGACGCCGATGAAATTTACACTTCTTTGAACAACTCTTTTATGACAGCAAGGTCAAGCGCAAGGAATTTACTCAAGGAAGGTTATGACAATTTACCGCAGCCTATGCTTTTTGATATTTCCTCACCATCTTCAAAAAAGGATAAAACCTGCCGGCTTTATGAAGAATCAAAAACTTCAAGGACGATTTATGGTGTTCATTATGCTACTTGGGAATTAAATCCGACCTTACCTCTTGAAGGTGAGGAAATGCAAAATGAATTGAAAAAGCTTGGCAAAAGATTTTGGCGTGATTTTGGTGCGGTTCCACCAAACAGCGCAAGTCCATTCATGAGTTCAATTGAATTATTAAAATCAAATTGCAGTCAAAGACCCAATTTAACTAAAATTGCCAAGAAAACTTCCTATATTCAGACTCAGGAATTTACACATGGTGACTTGGTTATTCCAAATCTCGAAAGTGGAAATATTCCAAACCGTATTCTTGCTATGGACGCCGGTTCGGTTGATAACTCTTTCAGTTTTGTCCTTGCACATATTGAAAAAACTCAACCTCAAAATATTCTTGACCAAGTTAAAACCACGGTAATTTTTGATAGTTTGATGGAAGTAATTCCTGATGAAAATCAACCAATCAACTTCAGTAAGGTTTATGATAATATCATTATTCCTTTAATCAAGAAAATGAACGTGAAGCTGGTTTGCACAGACCGGTGGCAAAACCTAAAAATTTTATCGGATATTCAAAACAATAAGGAAATCAAATTCTGCAAAACCTGTCAATATTCCGTAAAATATCCTGATTTTATTGAATACAAACAGGCTTTCCTTGATGGAAATGTAAAAATTCCAAAGCCTGAGTTGAAATGGGACGAAATTGAACTTCACGGTGGTGATAATTATCCTTATTGCTTTGAAAATAATCCAATTTCCCATTACATTTTCCAATGTTTGACGGTCGTTGATAGAATGGGAAAAACCGTTGAAAAAGGTGAAGGTTGCACCGATGATATTTTCAGATCAACAGTTCTTGCATATGCAAAATTGATGGATCCTAATTATTCCAAACTTTTCGGTGGATTTTCAAATGGGAATTTTGGAGGTTCAAGGTTGGTTGGATGTCGTGCAACCGGCTCCGGAATTTCAAGATGTGGGGTTGGCGTTGTTGCTCGTCGATAAATGTTAAGTAATTCCTCAGGAGATACAAGAGAATGTCAGAAGGAATTATCAAACATAAGGTTTATATTCCACTTGAAAATGTGGATATGGAAAAAATCCAAAAATACTATACAATTCCTGTTTTCAATGAACCAGCTTGTCAGGTTTGCAAAAATTTCAAAAAACGTCCTTGCGAGGATTGTGAATCCTGCGCAAACTTTATAAAGAACCTTGAAATTTTTCAAGTAAAAAGGATAAAGGGTAAGGATTATTGTTTATTGCCGAATGGAAATTTTCCAAGGCTTCATAAGGTAACCGGTATTGATTTTTCCACTTATAGAGATTTACGTTGCAGAGAAAAATTTACTCATCCATTGAAATTCACCGGAAAGTTACGTCAAGGTGAAATCGTAAATGATGTAAAATCTGCCGACCAGGTAACAATTGTAAGACAATGGCTTTCATCAGAAAATCGATATGGTTTTATTCAGGCTCCCCCTCGCACCGGAAAGACGGTCATTGGTTGTTACATAAGCTGCAGAATGGGTTTCAAAACCCTAATTTGTGCCCACCAACATGAATTGCTTGAAAATTTCTACAAAACCTACCAAGGTATGACAAATCTTAAAGATTTGCAAGCCGAAACTGGTCAAGAAATTGTCAAGATTATTGAAAAACCTAAGGATTTACAGGAAATTGAAAAGCTCGATGTTGTCTTGATAACTTATCAATCCTTCATTCATAGTGAGCAAAAAGTCAAGGATTACCTTTATGGAAAATTCGGTTTGGTAATTGTTGATGAAGCCCATCAAAGTGGTGCTGAGGCTTATTCAAAATTTTTAAGTATGCTTGATGCCCGTTACAAACTTGGTTTATCTGCAACACCATTAAGAAAGGATTGTATGAATCGGGTCCTATTCAATATGATTGGACCTGTAACGGTTAAATCTGAAGCGGTTGGTTTGGTTCCAAGAATTGAAGTTTTGGAAACCGGAATATGCACAAGGAATCATTTTTCGGTATGGGCTTATGCTATGAGATTTCTTCAAAATAATCAAGAAAGAAATGAATTGATTGTGAATGAAACCTTCAATGATTTAAAAGAGCATAAATGTATTCTAATTCCGGTTGATACAAAAGAACATATAAATCTCTTAGTTGAAAAAATCAATGTAAGAGCAAAGGAAGAGCTTGCAGTTGGCTATCATAGTGGTTCATTAAATCGGAAAACCCTTTTAAAAGATATTGATAATGGAAAATATCGAGTGGTTGTTGCAATCCGTTCAATGATCAAACAAGGTATTGATTTGCTTGCGCCGTCAATGATTTATATCCAAAGTCCAATGTCAGCAAAACCTCAACCGGTAGGTGCCCCATTCTTTTATCAAATGGGAAATCGTGTTGCTACCCCTTATGTTGGAAAACGTGAGCCGGTTATCAAAATTTTTATAGATGATATTGCTGAAAGTTATGGATGTTTTGGCGGATTATTCCGAAAAGAAATAAAGCCTTGGCTTAAAGGTAGGGATGGTGGTAAGCCACGCTATTCAATGGATCCAAAAACTTTGAAATTCTGCACTCAAATGGTAAGACAGATCAAGGATAAAGAATATTTCCAAAAAGAAGGAGCTCAGTATAATCCTTACAAGGATCCTATTCGGGAAAATCCTTTACCAACCGAAAGAGCAAAGTCGATTTTCGGAAACAAACATGTTAAACAGAAACAAAGTTTTACTCCTGATTTCTTTGAGGATTTTTAGAAATGGACTATGGTTTGATTGGTGTTCCAAAGAAGTTATATCAAAATTTTTCTGTTGCAAATTATATAGCTTCCGTTGAATATGACCATAGTGTTTTCTCGGCAAAAGCTCAAAAGAACGTCTTCCAAAAATTGCTAAAAAATCCATTTATGGATTCTTATATTTTACTTTTAAGCTCAAAAAGTATAAATACGACGGCTCAGATGGCAGCAAAGATTTTGATGGAAGAAGTTTTGAAAAAAGGAGGAACCCCTTTTTGGTTCAACGTCTTGCAATATCAAAAGGAATTCAAACGCCTCGAAGCATTCAAGGATAGTTTCAATGGGATTGATTTCCTCATCATAGATGGCTTATTTTCAAAGACAAATATCAATTACATTGATTGCTTAAGAACTTTATTAAGCATTTATGATGATATTCCTGTTGTTACGATTATATCCGGATGCCCCGGCATTGAATTTTTCAAACAGCAAGTATTTTGTGGATTTAATAAATTTGTTCATTTTGGTGATGAGGAAAAAACGAGCTTAGCAAGTTCGGTTGATGATTTACCACCTTGTGATCTTGACGAATTAGATTGAGGAGAAAAGATATATGGATTTTAATGAGTATCAAGAAGAAGCAGCTAAAACAATTCCTTCCCATTTTACCAAGGAAGTTATGCAGGATAATGCCGTGTATGGTTTATGTGGTGAAGTAGGGGAATGTGTTGATCGGTTGAAAAAGGTGAAATTCCAAGGTCACGAAAATGATATTGAACACCTGGTTTATGAATGTGGCGATATTCTTTGGTATCTTGCTGAAATGGCAACCGGTGCTGGCGTTACTTTGGAATATATTGCGAAAAAGAATATTGAAAAGCTTCGTAAGCGTTATGGTGAAAGATTTGATTCCGATAAATCAGTAAATCGAACGGACGATATGTGATTTGCCAACCTGTTAATTCCTTAAAGTAAAAAGGAATTGAGATAAAATGAAACTTTTTTCGCAACCTCTTGAAGTTGAAGCTCTTAAAGCAATTTGCTGCGGCGACCAAAAAACGTCCAGCGCATTGCTTGGAACTCTTGATGATGATTACTTTTTCACGGATGTCGGAAAAGAAGCGTTTGCAAGGATTCAATATGTAGCCAGCGAACGAACCAAAATTATGTCTTGGTCGGAACTGGTTACGGATCCTTGTATTACAGAAGCAAATCGTGAATTGTTGAAATCTGTTTCAACTTCTGATATAAAAGATTATAAAGGAATTGTCGGAAACCTTGATAAATACCGGAAATTACGGTTGCTTGCTGAAATTTCTGAAGATATTACCAACAAACTTACTTCCGATAAGGTTGATCCTGATGAAATTTTGACAACAATGTCAAAAACTTTCATAAGAGCAAAATCCGGTAAGCAAATTGAGGATTGCTTTACTCATATAGGTAAAGGTTCCAACACAAAGGAAGCTTTAAAAGGAATTTTAACCGGTGAAGCAATTAGATATTTTCCGACCGGCTTCCAACAATGGGATGATAAAAATGGTGGTTTTCCTGTTGGCAAACTTGGAACCATTGCAGCAACGTCCGGTGGTGGTAAATCTTTGTTTATTAACCAGGTTGCTTTAAATATGGCAAGGAATGGAGTTGGAGTTTGTATTGTTCCATTGGAAATGTCAAAGGAAGATATGCTCCACAGATTTTTAGCAAATATTTCAGATCTGGATATGGGCCAGATTACAAAATCAGCCGACTTGGAAGATGATGCAAGAAGCAAAGCATATAAAGATTTTCGTCAATTTGAAAAGAAATTGTCCGAATCCGGAACTTCAATTGATTTATTTCATCCACCAACGGATATGACAATGGAAGACGTTTTATTTACAGTTAAGCCATTTCATTATGACGTTGTAATCATTGACTACATTGGATTGTTAGGTGGTTTGGAAGGTGATAATCAATGGAAGAAAATGATGGATGCTGCTCGTTTTGCAAAACGTTGGGCTGAAACCAACGAAACCACTGTTATTTGTGCCGCACAGTTAAATGATGAAGAAATCATTAGATATTCCAAAGGTATTAAGGAACATAGTGACTTTATGCTTGGTTGGAACGCAGGAAAATTGACGGATACCGATAATGGGGTAAAAATTATCAAGGTAAATTCCCAGAAAGGTAGAAACCAAGAGCAGTTGAGTTTTTATCTTCACGTTGATTATAAGAAAATGATGATGATTGATGCAACGCAGCAGGAAATTGATACCTATGAAGCTCAAGCAAAACATCATTCCTCTGGAAAATTTAATAATTCTGGAAGTGGGTCAAGTGGTAATCAGCCACCGAAAAATCCTGGTAAAATTGACAAAGATATGTATGCTGACATTTAATTTTCAATTAGAAAGTTAAACAGAAAAGGTCCAAAACAAATGGCAAAGCTTGAATGGTTTTATGGCTGCATGAATTGTGGCAAAACAACCACCTTATTGCAGGTTGATTTCAATTACCGGTCATTAGGTTATAATCCGTTAATCATCAAACCTCAAATTGATACCAGAGATGGCAAACAGGAAAATTGGGGAACAATTAAATCCCGTCTTATTGATGAAAACCGCAAATGCCTTTACCTAAATGAAATTGATGAGGAGTTTCTTCATTATATAAAATCAACCAAGTTTGATGTTGTTCTGGTGGACGAAGCTCAGTTTTTCAAGAATTCCGATATTTCAATGCTTTCAAATCTGGTTGATTATCTAAACATTCCTGTCCTTTGTTATGGCTTAAAAACCGACAGCAACGGTCACCTCTTTGAAGGTGCCAAAGCCTTATTTGCAATTTCCGATACCTGTCGTGAATTGAAGCAAATTTGCAAATGTGGTAAAAAGGCAATTATGCATCTCCGGTTGGTTAATGGTAAACCAATTTTGGGGAATAGTATACAAATTGACGATGGAAGCGTTGAATATGTTGCTGTTTGCAGGAAATGTTGGAAGAAGGCTTTTGCCTTGGCTACCAATTCAAATTTCCTAAAAATTTGAAGTTAAATTGATTAACACTTTTTTCTCTTAATTTTTCCCTGAAATTTCACTTCTTACCTTTGCAAAGATTTTAGGAGAAAAACAGATGGTTAAGAGAATCACGCAAAACGAAATCAATAGTTTGCCAGATTTCTTGACGAATGCTGAATTCGTGATGATGTTTGGTTCTATTCCTGGTATGTCTTCAACAAAACGTTTAACCTTGCAGTGTAAATCAACTGCAATTCCTGGTGAAACCGTTGAACGTGTTAGCGAAACATTGGCAGGTTTTGAAAAGGGTCAGGCTGGCGGTCGCACCTGGTCACATTCTTTATCGGTTACGTTTGCAGAAACACGGGATTTGCAGATTTCCAAGGCTTTCAGAACTTGGTTGCAAATGTGTCGTGGAACACAATCTGGAAGTTCGATGGGATATTCGAAAGATTATCAGGTTGATGTTGATATTTATGTTTTTGATACTGCGGGTGAAATGGTTAAATCCTGCACAATTTATGGCGTTCAGCCAACTGAATTCCCAGAAATTGGTTTGGAAGGTGGTACAAGCCACTCGGTTGTAAATGTATCCATTACCTTTGGTTACAACTATTCATCCAACAACGAAAATACCGAACTTTAACTTTCCAGATTATAAGGTTCGGTAGTAGAGGCACCTGTTTTTCTTCTCTAGCAGGTGCCTCGTGCTTTCTAATCAATGTAAGAATAACAATAACATTTCACTTTGAAATGTTCGCGCAGGTAATCAACCACCGCTTGGACGCCTGCTTTGTTGACTGAAAATTCCTGCCGTCCGGTACTACCATATTCCAAACTCAAGCCGTCCAAAAATCCTCCCTTACCGCGTTCCTTGTTGTAAGCTTTTAACTGGCGGCAAAAGGAGCTTCTTCCGTCTTTGAATTTAACGAAAGCATTTCCGCAAAGATCCAAAAGCTCGCATCCACAAACCATATATTTCGGACCCTCCTTTTTCAAACGTTCCAGCTCCGCTTCAGCTGCGTTGCTGAAAATGTTACGCAATTCTTCTTCCAAACTTACAAAATCAATTTTGTTACCCATCTTCTTATCTCCCTTTATTAAAACATGTTACGGTAATGAGGAAAATCGCTCCAAGCTGATTTGAGGTCGGAATATTTCCACATTTCATCGTCTTCTTTGTTCAATCTTGCAATCAGGTATTTTTGGTCCAGAAACAAATAACCCATTGCGTAAACATCTTCAAATTCCAAACCGGATTCTTTGATTTCTTTTAAAATCGCAACCACTACTTCGGTTTCGATGAACGATTCTTTTTTGTTTTCTTCCAGCTTGTTGATGCAATTACGAACTGTTTCTTGGAGCTTTGTCATTTTGGTATCCTTTCCTTTTTCCATTTTATACTTTAGTATAATATGAAATCTCTTATAAATCAAGAGAAATTTTCAAGTTTTTGAAAATTTTTTGTTAACTTTGTAAACAGGATTTTTCTATCTGCAATTTTTGTTAAAATCTTTTGAGGAAATTTATTTTTTCAAATGGTTATTTCAAAATGTCAAATATCCAGTTTATTGTTTCAGCGGATCCTGGTGTTGAAAATTTTTCGATTTGTGTCCAGGAATTGGATTCTATCACAAATTCTTTGAAAGTTGTTCATCTTGAGTTACTTGAAAACACAATCAAATCCTTGCTTGAAAAAGCTCAACCGTCTTTTAATGATCAAGCAGATTTTTTTGGCGATTATTTTAATCAACTTTTCTTAAAATACAAACCAAAAAATATTTGTATGGAGCGTTACCAGATTCGTGGATTTCGAGCAAGTGGAAGCGCAGCCGAGCTAATCAATGTTATGCTGGGGATTTGTGTTAATGAGGGACGCCGTCAAAATATTCCTTTTAAATTGGTTATCGCAAGCGAATGGAAAAATGATTTCAATCGTAAATCGGAAATTCCTTTGAAAGAATTATATAAATGTATAAAGAAATTGCCTCCTCATTGCATTGATAGTATGCTAATTGGTTGGTATAACAACAAAATGCCAAAATCCTACTATACCAGTGAAAATCTCTTGAAATATTGTAGTGATTTAAAAAGGATACTCGACAATGGTTCTATTAGCTAAACCTTTAACCAGTTTTGAGTTAAAATATAAAGAACATGAATCAATGAGTAATATCTTGGTTCCTGAAACAAAAAAATCTTTGTTGGATGCTTTTTTGGAATTAGGAATTCCAATGAATCGTTTGAAACAATATTATGAAAAAGGTTTATCCTTGATTTTGGCTTGTATTGAAGCTCATACTTTATTTGAACGTTTTGATGGTACTGTCAATTTTTGTCCGGAGTGTGGTAAAAACATCAAATCTTCATTGGAACCTTGTAAACATGAAATTGATTATTACGATTTATGGGATAACGAAATGGAATATTTCGATTACTTGAATTTTATGAGTTTTGAAAGATTTCTTTTGTTAAAGGAACATAAACCAGATTTACTCGAAATCTTTAGAGTTCACGGTATTGAACAGAAACAGCTTCGAAAGGGAAGAAAAAGAAATGGCTGATAATAAACGCTTAGAAACCTATTTGAACACAAATTCCATTCATTATTTTATGGAATCCGAAACAAAGCATATGTTTGTTTTGAATAATTCCTATGAATATTCAACCAAGAAAAATGAATTATGCTCAATCATTTTGCCGGTTGATGATAACCTAATTTGCAAAATTCCGGCTTCGAAATTACCGTTCGATTTAACGGAGCAGGCACCTTTCGATAAATTGATTGAATCTCATTGGATTCGTAATTATTTATCAAAACGTTTGATTTTGATTTGTCCTGAAGATAAGGCTTTTGAAATTTTGGAAAAACCGGAATCCCAGAAGGAAATGGCTAAACTTCGTGAAACAATATCGGATTTGTCAGAAATGTACAAGCAGGAAGAAATTACGGTTCAGGATGCACCAATGGTAACAAACCAGCCGGAAGCTCTGGAAGTTGATTTGACGGTTTTGGAAGTTTTGAATAAAACCGATTTGACGGAAGATGAAAAGTATGTAGCCATCAAAAATATTGAAGATCGTTTGCAGCCGAAGGATTGGCAGTATGTTTATGAAAATGGCGAAGAAAAGTTGAAAGAGTTGGCTACCTCAAAACTGTAAATATAAATCAGGAAAAACAAAGCCGGAAGCACAGTTGAAGGCTTCCGGCTTTTAACTTTTTGGAGATAGTATAAATGCAGATCATCAAACCGTGTTGTTCTTTAGTTGAAATTGCCAATCCTTTTAAATTATGTGAACGGGTTGGACGAGTTTGCTACAAATCAGAAGATAAAATTACCGAAGATTCTTACAAAACCTTTATTATAAATATCTTAAATCGTGGACATTATTCGGTACTTGAGCATGCGAATTTTCTTTTTGCTTGGCACGGTAATATGCCGGTAAGATTTTTAATGGCTTTGGATAAACCTGGCGTTTATGTTCATCGTTTGAACCAGTATTCATTTCGTATTTCAATGAATTTAAGAAATGCAATTGAATTGGCTGAAAAATCATTGATTTTTGATTTTATTCGAATGATTAGGGAAACCTATGATTTTCCTATTGAATTTGAACTCGAATCATCAGGCAGTGATTTACCTACCGGTGCAAGAATTGATTTGATTCAAAAGCCTGATTTTGATGAGGATTTTACCTTTGAAACTGTTGAGTTTCAAATAGCTCGTGGAATTTGGGATGAACTTGCACGCCATCGTGAAAATAGTTGTGCTTGTGAATCCAGTCGTTATTGTATGTATTCAAAGGATAAATTCAACGGCGAAATCAAATTTAACGAACCTGTTTGGTATAAAGAGGCTGATTGGTTGACAAAATGGCAATGGCGATCTTGCTTAAAATCAGCAGAAAAGAACTACATGAAATTCTTGGCAAAAGGTTATAAACCTCAATTTGCTCGTGGTTTGCTTCCGTTGGATTATAGCGTCAATTGTATTGTTACCGCTAATTTGACCCAATGGAAACATATTTTTGAACTGCGAACAAGTCAAGCTGCCCATCCGGATATGCAATTTATTATGAAGAAGGTTCGTGATTTAATGAAGAGAAAACATCCTAGTTGGGATTGTTAAAGACCGGAATTTAAAACGGCAGGGATTTAGTACAATTAATACGCTTTAATGGTTTATATGTTAAAATAACTCACTTATCTAAACAATCATAAATTTTATATAAATTTACCATTTACGCACAAGACCTTATGAGGACCACGTGGTGGTTTAATTTTGTCTAATAACGAGGAATTAGGAAAGAAGATTGATAAGGCAGTATTTCCTGGAATTCAGGGTGGTCCTTTAATGAATACTATTGCGGCTAAAATAACTCACTTATCTAAACAATTATAAATTTTATATAAATTTACAAAAGATTTAGATGACTTGAGTCTAAAAACTTCAGAATCAA
>JABLTK010049281.1_pt1 | contig 22362 bp, 17 predicted proteins | sample 7160131 | NCBI WGS metagenome assembly JABLTK01 (sample SAMN14651221, study PRJNA627086) | human gut metagenome | isolation source: feces | host: Homo sapiens
AAAAACAAGCCGTATTTCTACGACTTGTCACTGGTGCAGGTGACGGGACTTGAACCCACACGACTATGCGTCAGCTAGCACTTGAAGCTAGCGCTGTCTGCCCTCGGAACAAGTTCCGCTACCGTGAAATCTTCGATTTCACGCAATTCCGCCATTGTGGATTTACGGATATAAAAAAACAAGCCGTATTTCTACGACTTGTCACTGGTGCAGGTGACGGGACTTGAACCCACACGACCTTGCGATCACTAGCACCTGAAGCTAGCGCGTCTGCCAATTCCGCCACACCTGCGTATTCAACGTTAATATTATATCATAATGCGGCTGCAAAGTCAAGTGTTTTTTGATTTTTTTTGAAATGTGTTTGACTTTGGCATTTTAAAAGGGCATCGCTTTTAGTGCGATGCCCTCTTGAAATATTGATTTTGTCTGATATTCCTTATTTAGCAGCAGTTTTTCCGCTGATACTTCCGTAATTGCCGTAAAGCGGAGTACTACCGCTCATGTGATAAGCACGAACCCTGAACTTATAGGTTGTATTCTTTGCAAGTCCGGCTTTTCTGAAAGTAGTTGTGCTGTTGTTTGTTATCTTAGCAACTCTTACCCACTTATTGCCTCGATACATCTCTACAATGTAGCCCTGAGCAGAGGTGTTCTTTGTCCAATTCACTCTCAGTGCGTCCTTAGCCTTACCGCCGATTTTAACGCCTTTCATTATGGAAGGATTAGTTCTTGCGGTAACAGTAGCACTGTAGTTACCGTAAAGTGCAGTGCTTCCGCTCATCTTATAAGCTCTGACTCTGAACTTATAAACGCTTGAAGCCTTAAGACCTGCTTTTCTGAAAGTAGTCGTGCTGTTGTTTGTGATTTTCGCAACTCTTACCCACTTGTTGCCCTGATACATCTCAACGATATATCCGTCAGCGCTTGCATTCTTAGTCCAGTTGACACGGAGCGCGTCAGCCGCTCTGCCGCCAAGCTTTGCACCGGTTACGACCGATGGGTTGGTTCTTATCGCAACGGTAGAGCTGTAAGTGCTGTAAAGTGCCGTGCTTCCGTTCATCTTGTAGGCTTTGATTCTGAATTTGTAAACAGTCGAAGCCTTAAGGCTGTTTATGCTTAGACTTGTTGTTGAATTGCTCGTTATCTTCTTGAGTCTTACCCATTTTGTGCCGTTGTAACGTTCGATGATATATCCGTCGGCACTTGTGTTTTTGTTCCACTTAAGTGTTATGCTTGTAACAGCGGAGGATTTCTTTGAAAATCCGGTTACTGCGGACGGGGCAGAGGAGGAAGAGGAGGAGGGAGATGGCTTTCTTCCCTTTTTGCCGTACTTTATCACTGCATCAATAAAGCTCTTGTCATTCCATCTGAGTGTTGATCGGTTGAGATGTCCGTGGCATTCGCCCTTGTCGTTGCCGTTATAAACGTTATTGTCCCACAGCATACAAGGTACGCCGTATTCTGCCGATTTGCCCATATAATACTGCGCCCATTTTACACGCTCGGCAGAGTTACCATTCTTGTTTGAAGCACTGGTTTCACCGATTATTGCAGGGATACCTTTATCGATAAAATGCGATTTTATTGTGTTGTACAGATAATCTACTTCATTTTTCATATCATCCTTAAATTCAGCTGTGCCGTTTGCGTTAAGAGCAAAATTATAAGGTGTATATGCGTGTACCGATACAATAAGACGATCGGGCGTAGAATCATTCGGTAATTTGAATGTTGATATTGTACAGCCGTCTATAGATGCACCGTATCCCGGAACCATTATACATCTGTCGTTATTTTTGCCACCTGCCGCACGGATAGTGTCGACCGCAGTCTGATTAAGTGTGTTTATAACATTGATGGAATCAACTACCGCACTGCTGGGGGAATTTACAGGGAACCACCATTCATCGCCCGTGCCGACAAGTCTTGGCTCGTTGAGCGTTTCAAATACCAGTCGCTGATCATAGTCCTTGAAATATGCCGCAACCTGTGACCATATCGATTTTACAAACTTCACAGACTGCGTCTTGTATGTTGATGAAGGGTAGTAGTACTGTGTTGAAGTGTCGTGATGAATGTTCAGGATAACATACATATCATTGTCAATACAGTAGTCTACAACTTCCTTTACTCTTTTGAGCCACGCAGAGTCGATTGTGAAGTTGTTGCCGCTTGTGTGATTTCCCCACGATACAGGTATTCTTACTGTGTTGAATCCCTGAGCTTTAACGGCGTCTATCATTGCTTTTGTTGTTTTGGGGTTACCCCATGATGTTTCGCTGTTTACGCTGTTTCCACCCCCTGTAGCGTCAAGCGAATTTCCTAAGTTCCAGCCTGTGCCGATTTCAGCGGTGATCTGCTTTGATGTTTTGCCTGTTATCGTTGCAGCAGAGGCGCTCGGCGTTGCACACACCATAAGTATTGCAGCTGCAAGTACTGCAATAAATGCCGCGACAGCCGAAAAGGTTTTCTTCGTTATTGTCATTTTTTCTCCTTGACTCAGAATTATAACATTCTGATAATAATATTCTTTATTTCAGAGAGCGGAGCCTGTTTTGATACTGCACCCTCCTCAAAAGCTACACACGGCATACCGTATACAACGCAGGACTCTTTGTCCTGACCTATAGTATATGCTCCGTTTTTTTTCATTTCACCAAGCCCGGATGCACCGTCGCGCCCCATGCCCGTGAGTATAACTCCTATCGCATCTTTTCCTGCGGCTTTTGCGACCGAGCTGAATAATACATCTACAGAAGGGCAGTGCCCTGATACTTTTTCTCCGGGCTTTGAGGTCACATAATAGCCAAGAGTATCTTTATGAACTTCAAGCTGTTCAGAGCCGTGACCCAGTATTATAAGCCCTTGTCTGAGCCTGTCGCCGTCTTCGGCTTCCTTTGCATTCATTTTGCATATTCTGTCGAGTCTGTCAGCATACATTTTCGTAAATCCGACCGGCATATGCTGAACTATAACTACCGGAGGAGTATCTGCAGGCAGCTCTTTGACTACCTCTATAATTGCATCTGTACCGCCGGTACTTGCTCCGATAGCTATAAGGTCGGGTCTGCCTGCGTGACAGACATTGTGTATTGCCGTATCGGCGCTTTTATGAACTGTCTTTTTTGAAAAAAGTATTTCAGGGTCGCTTCCGTCCGGCGACTGCATTATTTTTCCAAAATGCGGATTTGCTTCTGCTTTATGCGGATATTCGTTTGCAACAGCTTTGTCTATCAGAGAGTGAAGCTCTTTTTCAAAAACCGCAAGCCCTGTTGCTCCGCCGCTTGAATTTTTCAACGCACCGAAAAGACCGAAACGCTTTGGTTCTTTCAGTATTATGTCGTTGTTGGTTATAAGTATAGAAGGTATCCCGCTTAGTGCAGACGGCAAATGAAAATATGCATCGGCTATAAGGTTGTTGATTATTGCACAGTCGCAATGCGCTGGATTTGCAGATAACGTTAATTTTCTGAAATCGACAATTTCTATCGAACAGTCCTTTATACTGCGTTCAAGAATTGACTTGGTTATTTGGCTTATAGCCGTACTTGTTCCTGTTATAAGTATGTGAAGAGGCAATACCTCACCTCCGATTGCGGCGTTTTGCCGCATATTTGTCAAGCCGTATTATTGCAACGGCTTACGGTATATTGCAGGTTTGATATATTGATACTGGGTCGTATCTCTGGGTATGCTTTCCGCATGACCGATAAACAGATATCCGCCCGGTCTTAACACATCAAAGAAACGATTTACAAGCGCAAGCTTTGTTTCCATCTCAAAATATATCATAACATTGCGACAAAATATCAGATCAAACGGAGCTTTTTTGTATGGAATCGGCTCCATCAGATTAAATGTACGAAATATAACTTCCCGGCGCAATTCCGGTTTGATCTTGCATTTTTCGCTGTCCAATCTGTCAAAATATTTGTCGATCCAGCCATCGGGAAGATCTGACAATCCGCTTGCAAGATATACGCCGTTTTGTGCTCCCGCAAGAGTGCGAAGAGAGATATCCGTTGCAAGTATCCTTGTATCCCATGCGGTTTTCTCCTTGCCGAGAAATTCACTTATGTGCATAGCAGTCGTATATGCTTCTTCTCCGCTGGAACAGCCGGCACTCCATATTCTCATCGTTTTTGTCTTAGCATTTACCTGCTTTAAAAACGGTAAAACAGTATCGGTAAGATATTTAAAGTGCTCAGGCTCTCGCATAAAATATGTATGATTGGTAGTGAGCTTTATAAGCAGACCATCAAGCTCCTTGCCGCTTTTATCGTTAAGGCAACAATCCAGATAATCATCATAGTTTTTAAAGCCGCGTTCATAGAGCATATTGCTGAGTCTGCCTTCAATAAGCGTTCGCTTATGCGAGAGGTTGATACCGTAGCGCTCTCTCATAAATGTTACAAGACGGTTAAATTCACTGTCGTTTATTTTAAGCATTACGGCTCACCTGCCTTTATTTGTTTTCTTCGCTTGCGTGCTCGTCAATAAGCTTTGACACATCAAGCACGAGTTTGATCCCGTCATTCATCTCAAGTATTGATTTTATGAACTTATTTGAGTTTACACCTGTAAGGTCGGGCGTTTTGGATATATGCTGTTCGGTAACAGGGATAACATCCGCTACGCTGTCAACGATAAGACCGACCGAAACGTCGCCTGTCGAAACGATTATTATACAGGTACGGTCATTAAAAGGTATCTCTTCTTTGCCGAATCTGCTTCTGATATTTACGACCGGAACTATCTTGCTTCTGACATTGATTATGCCTTTTATGTAAGACGGTACACCGGGTACAGCCGTTATCGGCGGTACTTCTATTATTTCTATGACATCAGGTATCTCAATGCCGTATACCTGATCGCCTATATAGAAGGTCAGCACCTTCGTAATCACTGTGTTCTGAGGATCTTTCTTTGCGTCCTCCATGGATTTCTGAGCGTTCAGAAGCTCCTGCAGTTTATCATTATAATTTTCTGACAAAGTCTGTCCCTCCGTTTCCTTAGCCGATAAGATTATTGACATCGATTATGAGCGATATCGTGCCGTCGCCCATTACCGTACAGCCTGAAAGACCTTCAGCTTTTATATTGTACTGGCTGAGATACTTCGGGAACGGTTTTACTACTACCGGCTGTTCTCCGATAAGTTTGTCTGCAAACAGGCATACATTCTTTCCGCCGATATCAACGAGAAGGAGTATACCGTCTTCGAGCTTTGTTACTTCGGTCGGCATTTTGAATTTTTCGTGCAGACGCAGGATAGGATAGCATACGCCTCTTATCATTATCATTTCACCCTGCTTTGTATCATGCAGCAGCTGATTATTGGCAACCATAAGGCTTTCTTTGATAGAGGAGATCGGCACAGTGAATATCGTAGAACCGACTTTCAGTTTCATGCCTTCTACTATTGCAAGCGTAAGCGGTATTCTTATAATAAAGCTTGAGCCCTTGCCCTCTTCACTTTCGACCGTGAGTGTACCGCCGCACTGTTCGATATTACTGCGTACAACATCCATACCTACGCCTCTGCCGCTGTATTCCGTAACCGTATCATTGGTCGAGAAGCCGGGCAGGAGAATCATGTTCTGGATTTCCTTCGTTGTATATTCGCTTTCGGGCTTTGTAAGAAGTCCGCTTTCCTTTGCCTTTTCAAGAACCTTTTCGCAGTTGATTCCGGCACCGTCATCGGAAACGGTTATGATAACTTCACCTGCGGAGTGCTTTGCCGAAAGCTTTACAGTGCCCTTTTCAGGCTTGCCCTCTGCGATACGCACATTTATATCGTCCTCAATGCCGTGATCCATACAGTTCCTTACAAGGTGCATAAGAGGATCGTTAAGATTGTCAACTATGCTCTTGTCAACCTCTGTTGTTTCACCCTCAAGCACAAGCTCAGCTTCTTTATTGAGCTTTATCTTCATATCGCGGACAATTCTGCCCATCTTCTGGAATACGCCTGCAAGCGGTACCATCCTGATAGACATAACCGTATCCTGAAGCTCATCTGTAAGCTTTCTGAGCTGTCTTGCAGCCTTTGAAAAACTTTCAAGCTCAAGACCCTCAAGATCGGGGTTTGCGATAACCATAGATTCTGTGGTTATTATTTCGCCGACTATATCATGAAGCGTGTCAAGCTTCGAGAGATTTACACTGATAAGGCTCTGTTTTTGTCCGCCGTTTGCCTTTTTGATATCATCCTGTGCCTTTTTGACCGCGCTCTTTGCGGCTGGCTTGGCAGGAGCGGGCTTTTCGGGAGCTTTTGCTTCTTCTGCCTTAGCCGCAGGAGCAGGTGCAGGTGCTTCAGGCTGAGCCGCCGCGGGTGCGGGTGCAGGCTCAGGCTCTGCCGCAGGTGCGGCGGGATTATCTATAACCTCGTATGATTCAACATTTACAGCACCTTCGATAGTCTTTAGTACTGAGTCATTGTTTCCGTCAAAGCCCTTGAATGTTACAAGGAAGCCGTTCTCAACGATATCCTTTGCCGTATCGGCGTTCGATTCGACATCGGGAGGAGTACAGCTTATCACTTCCGCTTCTTCCTTTATCTTTGTCAGAAGCAGGAATGCGCGCAGATTTTCCATCTTGCAACCGTCTTCAAAGAATACACGAACTGTCATACTTCCGTCAACGTGGCTTCCGGCATTAGTATTGGAAGCGGCAGAAGCGGCAGGAGCGGCAGGAGCGGCTGTTTCTGTGGCGGGCACAGTGCCGTTTTCCATAGCCTTAAGCTTTTCTGTTGCATCTTCAAGCTTCTTGAATGTTTCTGAGAAGTCTGTCGGAGTATAGTCGTCATCGCCCGAGTTCTGTATATATTCGATCTCGGCCTTGTAAAGGTCGGATACTTCGAATATGAGTTCATATACAAAATGAGCGTTTTTTGCAATTTCGGGCTTTTCCCTTATTACAAAGAACATATCCTCGCCCTTGTGTGCAAGGTGCTGGAGATTTTCAAATCCCATCATCGCAGATGAGCCTTTGATCGTGTGCATGATTCTGAATATCTCGTTGATATCGTCCTGAGAGAATACATTAGCGTCCTCTGTCCTGAGGAGAATTTCATCGAGCTGTTCAAGCAACGTATTGGTTTCAAATATGTACATTTCGAGCATGGATTCCATGCCGGGTTCAACCTTTGCCATATACAAAACCGCCTTTCCCTGATTATTTTTATTTTGCAATCGTAAGATTGATATTGATAAATCCAAAAAAATGTGCTAAACTTATTGTCAAGCAGTGTGATGCAGTAATTTAACAGTGCATCTGAAAGGAAATATATATGCCCAACATTCCACAGATTACAGCTCCCGTTTCCAATAACAAGAGCTATTCTTTTACCAACCGACAATATGACGGCAACATTGAACCGTTTGATATGGTCGAGCTTGCTCAGCCGATAAAATCAGCTACTGCACAGGATAATGATTCTGCTGCCGCTATGATGATGGGCAGGAAAAACCTTGCTCCGCTCACGGTTCAGATAAAAGATCCCACAATGGCGGTCGAAACGCTCAAGAACCTATTAAGCTCGGATCTGCTCGAGCAGACGATGATAAACGGTTACACTGAGCTGTACGACGATATGGATGAGCTTATCAAGAGTTTTTATCTTCCACCCGAGAAGCTTGTTCGTGAGATACAGAACCAGGAAAAACAGAACACCATGTTCAGTGGCGATGAGTTTTATAAGCTGTTGCACGGCATCTTGAAGACCACCACCGGTCCCGAGCTTAAAGAAAGCATCGGTCAACTGTTGAAAGCACTGAACTATTCATCTAACAAACAGGAGATACTCAATGCTCTCGGCGCTAACCTCAAGTTTCTTTCGGAATACTTTTCGCCGAAAGAGTCACTGTCGCGTAAGCTGTCGGATCTGTCCTTACAGTGGAAAAGCAACAGTGCGCCTGAGATGTTTGAGCCGCTGAAGAGTGAAACTCTTGCGCTTTTGAAAGATGTTTCGGCAAGTCTTCTCAACGATGAGAGAACACAAACTTTTATCCCGCTTATTGTACATAACCTCTCACGTTACAATACAAATAACGGTATGCTGAAAGAAAGCTTTGCTAATCTTCTGGCGTATATACCGTCTGACGAGATGCGACGTGAGTTATCTGTAGCATTTGGAAATCTGCTGAAAAAAATGTTCAGCAAAAAACAGCTGAGTGAGATGTCGGATACACCTGATATTTATAATAATACACTAAATCAGTCCGAAAATCAAGACTATTTAAGCATTTTTGACAATAACGATGAAAAATTGTCCTTATCTTTGTTCATTAAGTCGCATTTAACCGATGAAAAATACTTGTCAGAACTAGATTTATCAAGGGATAAACTGAAATTTCTGACAACTCCGTTTGAAGAGGGCAAACAATCGGGATTACAGACACTTAAAAATATAGTAATGGCATTGCTCACAGGAACGGACAGCCGTCGGGTGATACCGACAGTTCATCATGATTTTCAGGGACTTAAGGATATGACGGCTCTCGTTGATTATCTTAATGAGATACTTCGCGAAATGCCCGATATCCCTCAGCGCGATACGATCTTTGAGTTTTTCACCGATATAGTAAACAAAATGGCGCAGCGTAAAGAGCTTCCTGCGGCGAGCAATATTCCGTCTGCGCCGTCAACGCTCGACAAGCTTACCGATTTCATAGGAAAGAACATAAATCACGAGGCGATACAGTCGCTTGACGATTTCAATGCTTCAAACCTTTTACAAAGTTTGCTTAACGCTCCCGGTGTATTCACTCCTCTTGCTCACTACATTCTGCCGTTGCAGATAGAAGACACCAAAGCATTTGGCGAGCTGTGGGTAGATAATGATGAAAACAATCCCAACAACACGCCGATAGGGCAGAAGAACTATCATCTGTTCCTGACGTTCGATGTTGAGTCGATAGGACGCTTTGAGGTCGATATGTACGCACTCGGTGAAAACATCAATCTGTCGCTTTTATATCCCGAAAAGTTCGGCTTCAAGATAAAAAAGCTTGCCGATAAGATCGACCTTATAATAAGGAATATCGGCTATAAGCCCGCAAAATTTGAAACTGCGGTGCTGAGAAAGCCTCATGTGCTGACTGAGGTTTTCCCGAAAATAATCGACAGGAGGAAGGGTCTTAATGTCCAAGCGTAATTTAGGAAAGCAAGCCGCGGCGGCGCTCAAATACAACCCCGACCTTAACTATGCCCCGGTCGTGGTAGCGTCGGGTCTTGGCGAGCTTGCAAAGAAGATTATAAATATCGCAGACGAGAACGGCGTTCCCGTTTACCGTGACGACAGCACGGCGGCGCTCCTTGTAATGCTCAACAGCGGCGAAGCGATCCCTGTTGAACTGTACAGAATAATCGCGGCTATCTATGCGGAGGTAGTATATTCCGCTAATGATATGAAAAAAGGCAAATAAGCCTAAAACAAAAGAAAGAAGAGAAAGAAAAATGGTAAAGACAAAAAATCTGACGCTTATCGTAACTGCGGCTGTGCTTGCCGCGCTGACCTGTGTTGCGACAATGGTGGTGCAGATACCTATGCCGCTTACAAAGGGCTATGTAAACTTTGGTGACGTACTTGTACTTACATCTGCATGGCTTTTAGGCTCGCCGTGGGGCATTGCGGCGGCAGGCATAGGCTCTGCGATGGCGGATCTGCTTACAGGTTATGCTTATTATGCACCGGCAACGCTGATAATAAAGGCGCTTATGGCAGCAGCGGCATTCTACATTGCAAAGAGCTTTATGAACAGTTCTTATATGAAGTCGCTTGTCGGTAAGATAATAGGCGGCGTAGTAGCTGAAATAATTATGGTTGCAGGCTACTACCTCTATGCGATCATTCTTTATGGCGATCCAATTGCGGCGGCATCAAGCATTTTCGGCAACGTGATCCAGGGTGCTGTAGGACTTATAGTCGGTGTGCTCCTGACCGTTGCGCTGGAAAAGGCAAGAGTGAAAAAAATGCTCGGTTTTGATAAGTAATCATTCATTATAGTCAGGCGGCGAAGGTAATTATACCATTCGCCGCCATTTTTTGACCGTTCGTGCCATATTTGTTGAAATTCTCTTTACGGAATGTTAAAATTATATGATAGATAAGTAACGTATATCATTACTTGAAATTTCCCGGATAAGGAGAGACAAATGAAAAGAACATTTTCAACCAGAATCATAGCCGGCATAGCAACATCTGCCGTGCTTGCAGTCGGCTCGCTGTCCTTTATGGCAATAAACGCAATTGCCGATGAAGCGGTGAGTTATTACGGACTGTCTGCAGACGGTACTGTTGTAAGCGGAACGGTAACTGATTATACAAAGATAGCTTCAACTGATACCGCATGGGGCATTGCCGGCAAAGAAACGTGGTATGTGGCTGACGGTAACATTGGTATCGGTACAACAAATCCTCTGGATCTCAAAGGAAATGTAAATGTCATACTCAAGAACGGTGCAGAGATATTTGTATGGAACGGTATTGCCGGCGCAGATGCAACAATAACCTTTTATAGTGAAACCGAAAACGGCGGCGGAATAATGACAATCAGAGGTATAGACGGTCAGGACGGTCAGGCCGGCGGGACTGAAAGCATGGGCGAAACGGGAACGGGCAAAAGCGGCGATAACGGTAGCAGTGCTGTTGATTGCGGTAGCTTAGTTATTTCCGGAGGACAGATCAATGTGATTGGTGGCAGTGGCGGTAACGGCGGTAACGGCGGCTATTATACTGCCAACAGTTTCTTTGGCAACGGCGGTAACGGCGGTAACGGCGGTGCGGCTATAACCGATAATACAAAGGTGTATCTTAATGGCGGCAGACTTAACGTTACAGCCGGCAGAGGTGGAGATGCGGGCGTAAATACGTACGCACCCGATGCAGAACGTGATAATTATAATGGCAAGCCGGGAAATAACGGAACATCGGTAAGCGGAATATACGCCGTAAACGGCATTCTCAATGTCAATAAGCTCGATGATTCCGATGCCGCCGATACTTCTGGCGATTTTAAGCTTCTGTCTGTGAACGGTTACGAAAACGCAAAGCTTGATATAATCGGTCACGGAACGGCGAAGGTAGCGGACGGCACTGTTATTAAAACCTACGGCGATATTTCCGTAGCGGGTACTCTGCTTGTCGATAACGGTACTATACTCACAAACGGCAGTATCACAAAAGCCGACAGTGCGGCACAGATAAAAAAGACGAACGGCGGCGTTATCCGCAGGTTCACACCTGCTTCCGGTGCCGGATATACGCTGGATTATGCAAGCGGTAAGTGCATTGCGGAAACCGGCTATAAAATAAAGCTGTCGGACGGAAATACTTTAACCGATGTTGCCGATGCCGACACAATAGTATCGGAATCAAACAGACTTAGTATTGTCCGCATCGGTGACAGTGAAATAATAGATGACAGCGAGCCGCAAGTAAATGTAATGCCCTATTGCATAAAGGCAAATAATACGAATGAAACAACCGTAACGGACGGAAATGTCTTTGCTACGAGAGGAGCTCCTTCAAGGTTTACGTTTGCTCTGAACGATCCGGATGAATACCGTTTCTCAGGCGTTAAGGTAACAGATATTGACGGTAATGCGATACCTGACAATATGTACACGTTTGACAGCACGACAGGCGAGTTCATCGCACTTTCGGTTGACCGCAACCTTATCGTAACTACAGACGCAAGTCTTAAAGATGTTGAAATATCTGTAACAGACAGTGAAAACAATCCTGTGTCAACTGTCGACTTCGGTACACATTTTGATAATGACAACCCGACAAAGGCAGTAACGCTCAAGGTGAAAGTCACAGAGGGCGGTTCTATAGCAAAGTACAGAGTAGTAAAGGAATCCGACCTTAATAAAGCAAGCGGTGTCATAACTGATACTTCTTCGTTCACAGTATCATACACTGCCGGCAGTGAATGGGGTACTGCCGATGACGGCTCTTCAAAGATTGCAAAGGGCGCAACGGCAATATTCACAGTTAAGCCCGACAGTAATTTAGCCGCAGGAACTTATACCGAAGATTTTATCGTTATAACAGACAGAACCGCTTATGCGGATGCGTCGGCAGGCACTCAGGATAAGGCTCTGGCACGTTTCAAGCTGACTTATAAGGTTGAACACGAGAGTGACGGCAATCTGCATTATTCCGATCTGACCGGACACTATAATCTTTGTAAGAACTGTCAGGCAAAAATCAATAAAGTAAATCATACATTCGACATCAGAACTGTAAACGAAAACACATTGGCTGCTCCTGCGGATTGTGTAAATCCTGCCAAGTATTTCTATTCGTGCGAATGCGGAGCGCACACAAATGACATGGCGCTGGTGTTTGAAAACGGCGATCCGAACGGTCACACATTTGGGGAGTGGGAAGCAGATATCCCTGCCGGATGCCTTACATCAGGCAGCGATAAACGTAAGTGTTCTGTGTGCGAATATGAAGAAACACGCGAAATCGAGCCGACAGGTCATATATGGGAAGACGACTTTACGATTGACATTAAGCCCGGTTGTACCGAAAAGGGATCAAAGTCTGTGCATTGCTAAAAATGTGATGAGAAAAAGGACATTACCGAGGTACCCGCAAATGGTCATTCGTTCGGTGAATGGACAATACTCAATATGACAGACTGTACACAGGGCGGCGTACAGCAACATATATGTACAGAATGTGGCTTTACGGAGATCTCCGACATTCCGCCTCAGGAACATGTATGGGATGATGACTTTACAGTCGATTTAGCACCGACTTGTACGCAGAGCGGCTCAAAGTCGATCCATTGCTCAAGCTGTGAAGCTGTAAAGGATATCACTGAGATTGAGCCGATAGATCATGTATTCACGGAATGGTCAGTAAGTTCTGATGCCACCTGCGTCGAAAAAGGACAAAAAACAAGGTCGTGCACAAAATGCGGTTACACTGAATATGATAGTATCGATATCGATTTAAATGCACATTTATGGGAAGATGATTTCACGATAGACAAAGAACCGACCTGTACGGCTGACGGTTCAAGATCTATCCATTGCTCACGGTGCAATGCAACTAAAGATTCAGAAGCTATACCGGCTACAGCTCATCAGTACGGCGAATGGAAAGTAGTCAAAAAAGCTACCTGCACAGAGAACGGCAAGCGTGTGCGTGAATGTGCAAACTGCGGAAAAAATGAAGAAGATATCATTCCATCGGCTCATATATGGGATAAAAAGATAACTGTTGATAAAGAACCGACCTGTACCGAAGACGGTTCGCAGTCGATACATTGCACTCAGTGCAATGCGCAAAAAGATATACAGAAGCTTTCTGCAAAAGGACACGACTGGTCGGAATGGAAGATAACAAAGAAGCCGACAACAGTTGAAAAGGGTGTCGAAGAGCGGCATTGTCAGGTGTGCGGAGTTGTTGAAAAAAATGAGCTTGATCTTATCAGAGATAACACTTCCGATAGTTCCGACAGCAAGCCCGAAACCCCGGACAGCAAGCCCGAAACCCCGGACAACAATCCTGAAACCCCGGGTTCGGATATCACTGAGTGGCATTGCGATGGCAGTCACCACTGGCATATCGATTTAAACGGAAACCGAATTGATTATGCATATCATGAGTTTGTATGGATAACAGATACCGAACCGACAGGCACACAGCCCGGAATAGGTCACTATGTCTGCATTGCTTGTGATTATACTACATCGCCCGAGGAGTTTGGCAAGGACAGCCCCGAAACGGGTAGCGAATCGCTCGCACTGTGGATAGCGGCTGCATTTGTCGCAGGCGGTGTTGCACCGATAGCTCTTAAAATCAAAAGCAAGAAGAGCAAGTAAATAAAAGTTCAGAATGAGTATAAGGGCAGACGTGTGTTCTGCCCTTATAGTTATATCCGTAAAAAATGCACCCTGCAAGGTTTTTTACCTTGCAGGGTGCTGTATTTATGCGGTTTTGCAATTAAAGTCTGAAGTAGTCAACGCCGCCCTTGAACAGTAACTGTTCCTTGTTGCCGTCAACGTTCACGCAGGTGTCGGTGCTTATACGCTCTGTGTGTCCCATCTTACCGAGTACACGACCGTCAGGAGAAATGATACCTTCGATAGCGCACATTGAGCTGTTGGGATTGTATGCAAGATCCATTGTAGGTTCGCCGTTCAGATCAACATACTGAGTAGCAATCTGACCGTTTTCTATGAGCTTTGCAATAACCTCATCGCTTGCTACAAAACGTCCTTCACCGTGAGAGATCGGTATATTGTAAACTTCACCGACCTTGCAATGCATAAGCCACGGTGACTTATTTGTGCAGATCTTTGTAAGAGCAAGCTGTGACTGGTGTCTGCCTATTGTATTATATGTAAGTGTGGGACTTTCGCCTGACAGAGGAACTATTTTGCCGAAAGGCACAAGACCGAGCTTGATAAGAGCCTGGAAGCCGTTACATATACCTATCATAAGACCGTCACGGGCATAAAGCATATTCTCGACAGCGTCCTTGATCTTGGGGTTGCGGAAGAACGCATTGATGAACTTCGCCGAGCCCTCGGGTTCGTCACCGCCAGAGAAGCCGCCGGGAACGGCGATCATCTGACTGCCGTCAATTCTCTTTGCAAATTCGTTTACACTGTCTTCCATATTTTTTGCAGAAAGGTTTCTGATAACGAATATCTCAGCCTCACCGCCGTATCTGTTGAATGCGGCAGCCATATCGTATTCGCAGTTTGTGCCGGGGAATACGGGGATAAGTACCTTAGGCTTTGCGATAGTGCCGGGAGCCTTGTTTGTGAGAAGATCGCAGCCCTTGTCATAAGCAACCGATACGGGCTTAGGCATATCGGGGAGCGAATTCTTGAAGATAGGCTCAAGAACAGCGTCATACTTCTTCTCAAGCTCTGCAATGTCAAGTTTAACATCGCCTGCTGTGATCGTATAATCGCTTACCGTTTCGCCGATAAGCTCTGCGCCTTCTATTGCGCCCTTAGCCTCAATGATGAATGCACCATAGTGCAGACCAAACAGCTTTTCATCGTCCATAGCTTTAAGCTTCGCACCAATTCTGTTACCGAGCGACATCTTGAAGATACCTTCTGCTATACCGCCGTGAGCCATGGTCCATACCGAAAGGGCAGTGCCGTCTGCAATTGCCTTTTCGACTGTTGCGAATACCTTCTTCACGCTGTCAAAGTCAGGCATACCGTTCTCGTCATATGCAGGCTCAATGTAGTAGATATCACTGCAGGGAAGCTTGAACTCGGCAGAAATTATCTTGTCTGACTTAGCAGTTGAAACTGCAAATGAAACGAGCGTGGGCGGAACATCTATATGTTCAAAAGTACCCGACATTGAGTCCTTACCGCCGATAGCACCGCTTGAAAGCGCGATCTGAGCCTTATATGCACCGAGAAGTGCGGCAAAAGGCTTGCCCCAGCGCTCAGGGTCGCCCTGTGTACGTTCAAAGTATTCCTGGAATGTGAGCCAGCACTTTTCGCTCTTACCGCCTGCGGCTACTACCTTAGCCATACTTTCAACAACTGCGAGAGCGGCGGCGTGATAAGGCGACTGACGGCTTACAAAAGGATCAAAGCCCCATGCCATTATAGATGCTGTCTTTGTATTGCCCGAAAGCACGGGAAGCTTTGCAGCCATAGCCTGTACAGGTGTCTGCTGTGTCTTGCCGGAATAAGGCATAAGAACAGTACCTGCGCCGATCGTTGAGTCAAAGCGCTGTACAAGACCCTTCTGTGAGCATACGTTAAGGTCGGTAACGAGCTTTTCCCATTCTTCCTTGGTGTTGTGTCTGCCTGTCGAATAGCTTACAGTGGGAGCGGGAACGTATATATCCGTGTGCTTTTCCGCACCGTTTGAATTTAAAAATTCTCTTGAAATATCGCAGATAGTCTTGCCGTTCCAGTTCATCTTAAGTCTGGGATTTTCGGTAACTACCGCAACGGGAGTAGCCTCAAGGTTTTCCTTGCCTGCAAGAGCGATGAACTTGTCAACGTCGTTCTTGTCAACTACAACTGCCATTCTTTCCTGTGACTCTGAGATAGCAAGCTCTGTGCCGTCAAGACCGTCATACTTCTTGGGAACTGCGTTAAGGTCGATTTCAAGACCGTCTGCAAGCTCGCCTATAGCAACGGAAACGCCGCCTGCACCGAAGTCGTTGCAACGCTTGATAAGCTTTGTTGCGTTCTTGTCACGGAATAATCTCTGGAGCTTTCTTTCCTCGGGAGCGTTACCCTTCTGAACCTCAGCACCGCAGGTTTCGAGCGATTCTACGCTGTGCGACTTTGATGAGCCTGTAGCGCCGCCGCAACCGTCACGACCTGTTCTGCCGCCGAGCAGAATGATTATGTCACCGGGGACGGGACGTTCACGGACAACGTTCTCTGCGGGAGCTGCACCGATAACAGCGCCGATCTCCATACGCTTTGCCATATATCCGGGGTCATATATCTCGGCAACGTGACCTGTTGCAAGACCGATCTGGTTACCGTATGACGAATAGCCCTGTGCGGCTGTTGTCGTTATCTTTCTCGGAGGGAGCTTGCCGGGGATCGTCTTGTCAACAGGGAGCAGGGGATCCGAAGCACCTGTTACACGCATAGCCTGATAAACGTAAGAACGACCTGAAAGCGGATCTCTTATAGCACCGCCGAGGCAGGTTGCCGCACCACCGAAAGGTTCAATCTCGGTGGGGTGGTTGTGAGTTTCGTTCTTGAACATAAGAAGCCATTGCTCGTCCTTGCCGTCAACATCAACGGTTATTTTTACGGAGCAGGCGTTGATTTCTTCACTCTCGTCAAGGTCGGGGAGCAGACCGTCTTTTTTCAGCTTTCTTACTGCGGCGGTCGCAATATCCATAAGGCAGACAGGCTTTGCACTTCTGCCGAGCTCTTCCTTGTCGAGCTTGTATTCCTTGTATGTTTCGGCAATGTACGGAGCGTCTATTGTCGCATTGTCAATTATTGTTCCGAATGTCGTATGGCGGCAGTGATCCGACCAGTATGTGTCGATCATTCTGATTTCGGTAAGGGTAGGATCTCTCTGCTCCTTCTTGAAATATTCCTGACAGAACTTTATATCGCCAAGATCCATAGCAAGCGCATATTTCTTGATAAACTCGGCAAGCTCATCCTCCGAAAGTTCTATAAATCCGTCAAGAACCGCAACGTCCTTAGGTATATCGTACTTTACGTCAAGCGTTTCGTACTGTTCAAAGCCGCACTCTCTTGCTTCTACAGCGTTTATGAGATAGTGCTTTATCTTGGCAAAATCCTCGTCGGTAACATCGCCCTTTAATATGTACAGCTTAGCGTATTTTACTGTCGGACGTTCGCCCTGACACAGCATCTGGATACACTGAGCGGCAGAGTCTGCTCTCTGATCGAACTGACCGGGTAAGAACTCTGTTGCAAACATCTTTTCATCAGCCTTGATTTCGGGCAGTGAATAATAAACATCGTCAACAGGCGGCTCTGAGAATACAGTGGGAGTAGCCTTTTCAAAGTTCTCCTTTGTGATACCCTCTGCATCGTAACGGTTTACGATACGGACATCCTTGATGCCCTTGATCTGAAGTGCGGTTTTAAGGTCAGAGAGAACAGCCTTTCCCTCGACTGCAAACTGCGGCTTCTTTTCCACATAAATGCGATAAACTGACATAAACTTCCTCCGTCATTTTATTGTAAGCGTGCCATAGGCTTATAAAGCGTACTATAAGCACGAAACTATCAATACCTTTTAATTATACTACAATATCTGCCCGATTACAAGCATTTTATTTCTTTGCCGACACAAAAATCACTGCCTGACGCTTCGGTAATTTGTACAGTAATTATATCCTGCTTTTTTGCGTCACTGCCGTAGATGCGTACAGGGACATATTGCGGAGTAAGTCCGTTTGCATATTCCTCGCTTTCTCTGCGCTGAATAAGCACCCTTTCCGTTTTTCCCACATTTGAGCGGAAGTACGCTTCTTTAAGCTCATTAGCAAGCTTGCTCATAGCATGATATCTCTTTACCGCAACATCGTGCGGAACATGGTCTGTGCGCTTTGCCGCTGCAGTACCCTCTCTTATAGAGTAGGTAAAGACGTGCATTGCCGCAAAGCCGACTTTTCTTACAAACTCGCACGACTCCTCAAATTCTTTGTCCGTTTCGCCCGCAAATCCTACCATAATATCGGTAGTTATAGCACAGTCAGAGAACGCTTTTCTAAGCCTTACGACTATATCGTAATATTCATCAGGCGTATAGTGCCTGTTCATACGCTTTAACGTAGCGGCACTTCCTGACTGGAGCGACAGGTGAAAATGCGGGCAGAGCTTCTTCTGTGCCGCCATTCTTGCTATATCCTCATCTGTCAGTAGCTCCGGTTCGAGCGATGACAACCGCACACGTTCGACACCGTCAACAGAGCATACCGCCTCGATCGCGTCCGCAAGCCTCAACCCGTTATCCTGACCGTAGCAGGAAAGATTGATGCCGACAAGCACCATTTCCTTATGACCGCACGAAACCTGAAACCTTGTTTCTTCGATTATATCCTGCAAATGGCGTGATCTTACAGAGCCTCTCGCTGTGGGGATTATGCAGTAACTGCAAAACCTGTCGCAGCCGTCCTCAATCTTTATAAACGCTCTCGTCTTGCCCATATCGGCGTTTTTCTGATTTTCATATTGCTTTTTGACTGGTCTTGGCGGTATGGCTACCTGTTTTACATTGTTGCCGGTAAATATGTCTATCATATCGGCAAGACTTTCCTTGTGCTCTGTACCTGTTACGATATCTGCCGACAGCTTCGCCGCAGTTTCGGGAAAAGCCTGCGGGAAGCAGCCCGTCAGCACGACTGTCTTCATAGGGTCGCGGCTTTTTATCCTATTTATCAGCTGTTTTGCTTTTTTATCGCTGTTTTCCGTCACCGAACAACTGTTTATTATAACGATATCTGCCGTAAAAATATCGTCGGTTTTCTTGTATCCGTGTTCGTCCATAGCTTTTGCTATCAAAGCGCTTTCGTATTGGTTGACTTTACAGCCGAAGGTCTGTACGGTATATCTGATAATATCACTTCCATAATAAATTGTGGTAAGTTTCACTAAAAGTAAACTCCCGACTGCTTAATTATACTTTATTATTACGAATTTTGCAAGTTGTGGCGTGTTTTTGACAATAATACTCTTGACCGCTGTGTGAAATGTGCTATTATATAGTTGTAAGAAGCGATAAGCTCTTACATAATTAAGGCGGAAAAAGGGAAATCAGGCTAACGGTCACCTCTCCGATTGAAAAATTTAAGTAAATTCAGTTTAAAAGCAATTGACAACCGCCTTACATTTTGGTAAAATGAAATCAATCGGACAGGAAAGCCGAAAAATGAAAGGTAGGTTTTTTGTATGAAAACAGCTAATATCAGAATCAATACCATTGAAGACGTTAAGAATTTCGTAACTACAGTTACAAAGTGCAATTACGATGTTGATATCGTAAGCGGCAGATATGCAATTGACGCTAAGTCGATAATGGGTATCTTCAGCTTAGATCTTTCAAAGCCTCTTGAGCTTCGTGTGCACAGTGATGACTGTGATGAGCTTATGGCTGAGCTTGATAAGTATATCATCAAGTAATTAATTCTTAATAGCAAGAGCCGCCGTGCAGATTTGCACGGCGGCTTAATTTTGTCTTATTCAGTTACGGTTATTGAGTTTGCGTACTTTATCTTGCAGAGAATGGTGTTTTTATCACCCTCCAACTTTCCGATACGGCTTCCGTTAGAATAGATTATATCGCCGTTTTCAAGAAGTCTGTAATCCATTATACGCTTTTTTATAACAGTTTCGTTTCCGCTCTTGTCACGTTTAACAAGCTCCCAGTCGGACGGGATAACACCGTCGTCCGCGTTGCCGTTAAGCTGTTTTTCAGCCTTTATCATATTGCCCTCGATAAACGCTTCACGCTCATCGGCAGTCTTACTCTTTGCGGGATTTTTTCCTCCGGTGCGCAAAGGCTCTCCGCCGAACGCCATTGAGAATACGCTTAAAAATCCACCTATAGCCTTGATTATTTGCTTATGTGTGATAAAGAAGTAATAGAAGTGTAAAAAATTTTGCCTTTCCTATCCGGTACTTGTCTTTGGTATCGGATAGGGCAGGCGGTCATTCGGGCAAGTCCACCTTGCCGACGAAAGAATAGTAAATCTCAATATCCTGTCTGCGTGTGCCGTTTTCATCGTAGCTGCACTCATGCACAACGATTTTCTCTACAAACTCACGCAAGAGGGTGTGGGTCAGTTCTTCAAAGTTCATGTGCTTGCGGACAATGTTCATAAACTTTTCTGCGTTTACGGTAGCTTCCTGTGCTTTGGAAAGCTCCGCCTGTATTCTGGCAACACGCTCTTTCAATTCCTGCTGTTCGGCTTCATAGTCTGCCGAAAGCTCCGTGAAACGCTCGTCAGAAATGCGACCGCTTACGCTGTCCTCATACAGCCGCTTGAAAATAGCGGAAAGTTCACCGATACGCTTTTCGGCAGCTTCCAGTTCCTTTTTCTTGGCGGCGTTCCGGCGTTTGCCGCCGTCCTCGTTCTGCTCGATCAGCAGCTTCATAAACCGGGCTTCATGCTTTGCCGCATAGCTCGTCACTTTCCGTAGATTGGAGAGAACGCCCGCAGTCAAAAGGTCGGTGCGGATAAAATGTGCGGTGCAGTCATGGGTGCGCTTTTTGTAGTTCCCGCAGATATAGCAGTCCTGTTTCCGCTTATCGGTCTGGTAACGCTGCTGATACATGACGCTGCCGCAGTCCGCGCAAAAGAGCATACCAGAGAACAAGCCCACTTCATCATAGCGGTTCGGACGCTTGCGCTGTTTGCGTAATTCCTGCACACGCTCCCATGTCTGGGTGTCGATGATAGGCTCATGGTGGTTCTCGAAAATTGCCTGTTTCTCAATGGGATTTTCTATGCTGTGCTTGGTCTTGTAGGACGGTTTCTCCGTCTTGAAGTTCACCAAACAGCCCATGTACTCCCGGTTTTCAAGGATATGCACCACGGTATTTGTCGCCCATTTGCACTCATAGCCGGGGTGATAGCGGCGTGTGCTGCCCGTCCTGCGGTATTCCAGCGTTCCCGGCGTTGGGATTTCCTGCTCGGTCAGCATACGGGCTATCTTGGTCGGACCGTTCCCGGCAAGGCACAGACGGTATATCTGCTTGACCACGGGTGCGGCTTCCTCGTCAATGATGAAGTTTTCGTCCTCGTCCATGAGGTAGCCGTACACGGGTTTGCTCGTAACAGGCTTGCCGCTCATGCCTTTTGACCGTTTTACAGCTTTGATTTTCTTACTCGTATCTCTCACCAGCCATTCGTTGAAAATGTTCCGCAGAGGGGCAAAATCATTGTCGCCCTGTGCGCTGTCTACTCCATCGTTGATGGCGATAAAGCGGACGCCTTTTTGTGGGAAAATCATCTCGGTATACATTCCCACCTGCAGGTAGTTTCGCCCTAACCGTGACATATCCTTTACGATAACGGTAGCCACTTTCCCGGCTTCAATGTCCGCAAGCATGGATTGAAAGCCCGGTCTTTGGAATAATGAGGTGTGATAGCGATAGCGGCAAAAAGCTAATAAAATCAATGGTTTTGCGGACAGCGGATAGACAGGGAATGTGTTAAAAACTGAATACGCACACAAGCGGCGTTACCTTAACCCCTTTTGGGGAGAAAGTAACGCCGTTTTTTTATGCCCGCAGGAAAGGAGGTACAGCCGGAATGTATTTCATAAAAGGCAAGCAGCGGGCATTTGAACTGCTCATGCAGCAGAAGCCGGGATTTGACCGCTATCAATCCGGTTGTGCCGGAGATGATGAAGATTGCGGCACTTGCCGTTTCTACCGCCCCGGGTGGAAATATGAGTTTTGCGTTTTCAAAGAGTGTCCCTATTGCCCCGGCAAAAGGACGCGGAAAACGCCCGCCAGCATGGACAAATAGACGGGCAAAAGCCCTTGTGTCATGCGGCTTTGCAGACGCGAAAACGGCAAAGGGCATATTGCAATACCAAAACAGCCGAAAACGGCTTTCTAATTGTCCACGCAGACCAAGAGAGGAAGTGAGGAAAAATGGCAGTTTTCAGAGTGGAGCGAAATACGGGATATACCGTTATGAGCAACCACCACTTGCGAAACAAGGAATTGTCCTTAAAAGCAAAAGGCTTGCTTTCGCAAATGCTGTCCTTGCCGGAGGATTGGGATTATACCCTTGCGGGCTTATCCCATATCAACCGGGAGAAGATCGACGCAATCCGCGAAGCGGTAAAGGAACTCGAAAAAGCCGGATATATCGTGCGCAGCCGGGA